>ENA-ORSQ01000207-ORSQ01000207.1-human-gut-metagenome-genome-assembly--contig:-NODE-207-length-45285-cov-179.333252_pt1 | contig 45285 bp, 55 predicted proteins | sample MGYA00241900_ERZ509164 | MGnify/ENA primary metagenome ERZ509164 (study PRJEB26280, sample SAMEA2338807) | human gut metagenome | biome: human gut; feature: human-associated habitat; material: faeces...
GTGCTTACAGCGTATAGCTGCTTAGCACATTATTGAATTATTAACGAACTATTGAATTATAATTAAATATTGTTATTTTTTCGCCTTATCGGTTGACTACTCCGTATAATTTTACTATCTTTGTCAACCAGAAGATAGAATGATTAATTATGGAACTAAAAGATATATTTTCTAAGCGACTGCGCAACGCACGTCTGATGCGAGGCTTGTCCATGCAACAACTCTGTGTGATGATGAATGATATTGTCACCAAACAATCCGTGTCTAAATACGAACGAGGCGAGAGTATGCCAGACAGTACCATTCTCATCGCATTGTGTAAAGCCCTGAACATTTCCCCCGACTATCTGTTTCGTGAAAATCGTTCAGCTCTCAATAATGTTCATTACCGCAAACTAACTCGCCTGAGTGCTAAGGAAGAGAAATCCATCAATCTCATGGTGGAAGATACCATCGAACGCATCAATGAAATAGAAGACATTTGTGGCATCGAAAGACATTTTGATGCTTCCTCCTTTACTTGCCAAGTAAAGTCTTTAAATGATGTTTTCAGCGCAGCAACCAAACTCCGCACTGATTGGAATATTGGCAATGCCGCCATTACAAACGTCATCAATATCTTAGAGACCAATGGTATCATTGTGGTAGAAGTAGAAGCTTCTGACGCTTTCTCTGGTCTCAATGGCACATTGGAAAATGGAACTCCTGTCATCGTCATTAACAAACAGATGAGCACCGAGCGTAAGCGTTTCACTGCGCTTCATGAATTAGGTCATGCATTGCTTCATTTTCCAGAAGACATGGATGAAAAGATGGAAGAACAATACTGCAATATTTTTGCCAATGAAGTTTTGATGCCAAGACAAACTTTCTTTCAGTCCATTGGTGAGAAACGCCACGACATAGCTTTAGTAGAGTTGAAGAACCTTCAATCAGAATTTGGAATATCCGTTGATGCCTTGATGTATAAGGCAAGATATCTTGATGTCATATCAGAAAATCGCTATACAACCTATTGGAAGAAGAAAAATTTCGATTCCAATTTCAAATCACAGGTAGAGAAAAGCATCATTGATGACGAGCACAGCACCAGATTCGAGAACCTTATCTATCGTGCCCTGTCAAGTGGCTTGATTACAGAATCCAAGGCTGCCGTCTTACTCAACAAGACGACAGAGGAAGTATTACATAATTTCGTTCTTGCCTAATGGAAATAGTAATCAGCGATACCAATATATTCATAGACTTATGGAATATTGGACTTTTGGAACGATTCTGTGAGCTTCCTTTGTCAATCCACACCACCGACTTTATTATCGGTGAGCTAAAAACACAAGGAGTGAAAGATGCGATTGCTCAATTACACCAAGAAGGAAAAATCACAATCAAAACTTTCAAAAGCAATGAGTATGCAGAGATTATGTCACTTCAAGATAAGAATCTCTCTTTCCAAGACTGCACAGTTTTATATTACGCATTGAACGGTGATTATAAACTCTTGACTGGCGATCGTAACCTTCGAGTAACAGCAGAACGGCATGGGCTTCAAGTTTCAGGAATAATATATGTGATGGACGAACTTCTTCACTATGATATTCTATCGAAAGAAGAATATATAACCAAGCTTAAAGCCTTGCTGGAGTCCAACCATCGCCTTCCGACAAAGGAAATTATGAAACGAATCGAGGATTCTCTTTGATAATGTTATGATAACAGACATAGAAAGTGCAACCTTTGAAATTTAAGCGTTATGATACAGAATAAATTATTCCGTGATTGCCTCGCTGCGATACCTGCCGAGCAAAAGGCAGAGTTCGATTTGTCTTTCGGTATTGCCGAGCGCATTAGTGAGATTCAGAAAGCCAAGGGTCTCACCCAAAAGGATTTTGCCCGCTTGCTCAACAAGCGAGACTCAGAAATCTCAAAATGGCTAACAGGCAGACATAACTTCACAACTCAAACCATTGCTCGTATAGAAACAGCTCTAGGTAGTAAACTCATCAGCATAGCCCATTGATTGGGCTATGCTAATAAAAAACTTAATGCGTTTTAAACACCTAACGCAATAATTATGGTATGTATATCACCATTACAGCGTCCCCACTATTTTACAAGTAGTTACACGTATCTGTTTTCGAAAAAAGTTATTTTATTATCGTTTTTAGGGTGAAGGATTGCCTAAACGCACTCCTTCACCTCATCGGATTTCTCTACATAGTAACATGGAAGCATAGACTTATAGTCCTTATCCCCATCTTTCATGCGGGTAAGGATGTCTTCAATATACCTTCCAAAGTTTAAATTGTTCATTTTGCAGCTTTCATATAAAGAATACATAAAAGCTAAGTTCTCCGCAGCCTCATGACTACCTGCCTTGCCCCAATTGCGACGTCCCATGGCGATATGCCGGAAGCATCGCTCAATGGCTATGTTGTGGATTTCTACATCACCATTAGTGAGAAAGACTTGAAACGCCTCTTTATCATCAAGCACGTAGTTGACTGCTCGCATCACCATCTTGCCATACTTCTTCACGTCCTTCTCGTCCTTCATTCTCTGCAATGCCTTCATGATGGACTGAACGACGAAGCGACTGTACTTCAAGCGGAACTTTAGTCGAGCCTCACCTGTCTTGCCTTTTTCATCTGCAACTCGCTCTATATAGAAGAGGTAGTTCATAAGCTTGATGATTGGTCTCACTCGATGGTCTGCTATGAAGGCATCCACGAAGTAATGACGGGCATGGAACCAGCAAGCCGTGCGAGTAATCTTCACACCATACTTTTCCTCGATGCTCTTGACTACTGTATCATAAAGCTTGGCTCTGTCTGCCGTAAAATACTTGATGTTCGAGTGCTCGAAGATTTGTTCCTCAGGGATTGTATGGCTACGACTGCCTTCACCGTAGAGCATGACAACCAGCTTCTTCTCCAAGGAGAGGGCGGCATGGATATACTCCACTTTGTACTTGTCAGGCTTGTCTTCCAACAAGTTGCGAACCAAAATACGAGTCTCGTCATTGTTGGTATATATCGATGACTTTATCACTTCCAGCATCAGGTCTTGCAATCGCTCACGCAAGCACTTCATTATCTCGTGCATCCACTTGTTGAGCGAGGACTGTGGCATAAATGCCTCCATATCTCTCAGCATCTCCAAGATGCGATTCTCACTTACATTATAATGTATCTTCATGTCAAGGTAGAATCGGGCAAAGCTTGGAAGCAATGGATTCTTACCTACAATATGGTCTGGATGCTTGCTGCACATCGGATCATGTCCAGGAACATTGAACCTGCCGATTTCATACTCGATACAACCTGCCAAGGGAGCATAGCAATCGTACATTCTCACAATCCAAACGTCCTCGCCAGTAATCTTGTCTTTGCGATGGATTAGCTTGAAGCCTGCAGGCAAGTTGCTCGTATCAATACCCATAGAGTCAAGCACCTTGATGGAGAAGACGTTTCTTCTACGCTTAGGCTTGTCCTCTTTGTCTTTCTTTTCTTTCCTTTTGTCGGACTTTGGCAACTTGGGCTCTTTACCTGTGTCAACTGGGGTTTGGTCAACTTCCTCAATAATTCCACTGGCCAACTTGTTAGCTTCGTCAACGACATCAGTGAATTCCATGTCGTTCATTCGACGTTCATCGAACTCAACCTCGCCTTTCATATAGGAACTAGCATCGCTGTTTGTCTTGAAGAGACGGCGTTGGAGCACCAGAACCACGCTGTGCAAGTCCACATTGGCTTGTTCGCTAAGTTCCTTGGCTTCCTTGGACTCTTGGAGTTTCGTTATTTCCTCCTTGGCTTTTGCCAGTTCCTTTTTAGTCTGAGAATGAGACTCACGCTCTTCATCGCGTTCCTTTTTATAACAGTCTCGTTGACTTTGAAGTTGTGCTTTTTCCTTATCCCATTCTTTTTGATTCTCCTCCAACTCGAGAATACGACTATCCATAGAATCAATCGTCTTGCGATTGGCCTCTAACTCATCCTCATGCTTAGACACAGCATGTTTCAAGTGAGCATTTTCATTGCTCGCCTGAAGGTACAGATTTTTGTACTGATTGAGCTTGTTTAATATCATATTCTCTTGCTGTTTCATGTATGCAAAGATAGAAAAAAATCTCTAGAAATCAGCATTTTACGAGTTAAAGAACGTTTATTTTTTGAACTATTTTTCATCTGCTAACTCTCTCATTTCCTGCGAGTTTTCAACTGGTCTAGCTTACGCTTTTTCTGCAACAATTCTTCATTCATCCGTTCTCTTTCCTCACGAAGTTTCTTTGTTTCTGACTTGATTTTTAAGGTTTCCTGCATTATTGCCTTACTCTCGTCCTTCAAAGAAGCCACAGCAGATTCCAAGGCAGTAGCCTTTAGTTCCAACTCTTTTATTAGAGCTTGGTGAAAATCAGCCAAGGACGCATGTTTCTTTGAGAACAAACGTTCCACCTGATTTTCATCAAGACGCTTTAGAGCCTCCTCAACTTTCTGCCAAGAGGCAACAAAGTCAGGATCTTCTGTTTTATTTATCATAAATATACATTTTAGATTGAACGGCATTTGATACAAGCAAAGTCACTTGTTCACGAGTTATAAGATGGCAACTCTTTATTTCCATAAACTTTGGTTTCAGCATCTTGCCATCATCAAACCATTTCTGATAAATCACATAGCCATTCAAGTCATAGTGAAGGATCTTCACCGTATCATATTTCTTGTTATAGAAGATGAAGGCTTCTCCATAGGCCGTTGGGTCGCGATGAAAATACTCACGGACTATTGTTGCCAATCCTTCTCTTCCTTTTCTCATATCTGTTGGGATGCTGCAGATATAGAAATTGGTGCGTGACGTAAAATTGAGCATACTACATACTCATTTTACGCAGCAGTTCTACAACAACCGCCAAGTTTGAACATTTTATCTCCAACTCATCTCCAGTAGGACTTGCTATCACCAGTTGCTTTACGCACCACTTTGCCTCTGGCTGTACAACAGGCTGTTCTGAGAAGCGTTCATCAATAACCTGAAGAGGTATCAATGAAGGTTCTTCTTCCTTCTCTACCTTACCCTTGCTAGAAGAGTACTGTTTCTTGTATTCAGACAACCACTTGTAGTCGATTCCTTCATCACTACAATACTTACGCAGGTTTCGACCTCTACGGTTCTGGTTAAAGTCCTGCATCACCTTTTCGAAGTATTCCTTTGTTTCCATAATTCTGATTTTTAAGAATTCGGATGCAAAGGTAAATACTTAATGTGTTAAAACCTTACGCTGTAATGGTGATATACTATTGTTTCCATATCAACAGCCAATCTGGCATAATATGACATTCCCAACTTCCCGCATATTGCCCAGATAGTTTATGCGGCTTATATTCAGGAGGTAATTTTCCAGTCTCTTCAAGTAATCGAATTACTTTCTTTAGCTTTTCCATTGGAAGATTACGTTTTTTACAACGCTTTACATCCTTTTCAAAGCGACTGGTAGCTATGATTCTGTATTTTATATTCCCAACTTTTCAAACATATCATCAACACTTTCATACTCCGTCACTCTACCATGACGAATATCACCCATTGCTTCTTCTATCCCTGACATGCTTTTCTGATGATTAGGAACAATCACAACGCCTTTCATTGCCTCAAGAACTTTCTTGAGGCCAGCCATAACACTATTATCTTCCACTTGTATAGTTAATGTTGCCATAACCTATAAATTTAAACGTTAAACTTTTCCGCAAAAGTACGCTTTTTTATTGAAACCACCAAGAAAAAAGCCGAAAATCTGCAAGTTATCAGCCAATTACCTTCAAATCCCCCCAAATATAAATAGCTAACTATTAGTAAATCACCGTTAGAACGTAACTACTGATTTTCAGCAGTTAGCACATCCAACATTTTTCAAAAAAAGCATATTATTAATTGGTATTGCCAAAGCTACCTATTAGGCAGCCTTGACATTCACCTTTTTGTTCGAGTTATAATTACATGGGATTAGGGACATGAAGTCTTGCTCCCCCTCCATCAGTCGGGTGAGTATATCTTCTATATAATCGCCAAAATTAATGTCATTCAACTTGCAGCTCTCAAAAAGTGAGAACATAAAAGCTATGTTTTCCGCACCTAAATGGCTACCGGTATGCATCCAGTTTCGCCTACCCATAGCCAAGTGGCGGAACATTCGTTCGACCGCATTGTTATGCATCTCGACACGGCCATCCTGCAAGAATACCTTGAAGGCCTCATACAAGACTGCTCTGTCTGCAGTAATCACAGGTCCCAGGCGTTCACGAAGATAAGTCATGATTTGCTGCATCCAACCGTTCAGGGTTGACTGAGCTACCTTCATACCCATCTGTGACAACATATCCAACAAGCGGTTTTCGGAGAGATGATAGGCAAACTTCGACTCCAGATAGAACCTACAGAAGGATGGCATCAAAGGATTACCCTTGATGATACTCTGAGGATACTTGCTGCTCTGAGGATCAGAGCCAGGTACATTAAAGCGTGCTATCTTGTATTCCTTGCAATAAACCTCTTGTTTCTGATAGAAGAACAGACGGACTACCCACATATCCTTCTTACCCTTACGTATGATAACCTTTGCATTCTCAGGAAGATCAGATTTATCTATGCCGAAGGACTTCAAGACTCTAGCTGTTGTTGTATAACGCTTGCGAGGGAGTTGACTATCTGATTCCTGCTTTTCTTTTTCTGTTTTCTTTGGCAGTTTTACAGCTGGTTGCTCTGGGGCTGAAGATGCCTTAGACTCTTCCTCCTTATGCTTTTCATCCAACGCCTCGTCAGCAGCATCACTGATTTTCTTTTTCAATCCATCAAGCCCCAACTCACTGACCTCAGCATCGGATGTATCCAATACACCATTCAAGAGCTTGGTCATATCTGAGTTATGAGCAAACTTCCTATGAAGGAGAACCTCGATGATAGTTTTATAATCAACCTGAGCCTTGTCTGCTATATCCAACAAGGCATTTGCCTTTTCATAATCATCTGCCTTGGAATGAAATCGAGATACCTCTGCTCGTAATTCCGAGTTATCAGATTCCGCTTGGGTCAAAGCCACCTCCAACACATAGATACGAGCATTTGCATCTGATAAATCTTCGCTTAACATAGAGATACGCTCGTTTGCCTTGTCAAGTTCCTCCGACAACTCTGTATTACCTTGCTCAATCTGCTGTTTGAGCAAGCCAACAAGCTGTTTGGACTTGGCAAGGTCATTGCTAGCTTTAGTCAACATTGACTTATACGTAGCAAGCTGCATCTCTATATTACTCTTGTTATTTATCATTTAGTACAAAGGTACTAAATTTCTGCGACATATACAACTGTTTCTTGTTAAGAAAAGCTATATAACTACCTGTTTTTCAGAAGCTTATAAGATTTCAAAAACAGCTTTTCCTCGTATTCCTTGTTTTTCTTTTCCAAAGCTTCTTTTGCTGTCAGAAGAGATTTGCGCTCTCTCAATAGAGCAAGCAGTGCTTCCTGCTTGCCCAAAATATACTCTTGTATCTCTACCATCACATCCATGATTTCAACCTGACGCAGATTCATTCGAGAAATTTCCTCTCGAATCGCCTTTTCATCAGATGAACCTTGCTGTAATGAGACTTGAAGCTCTGCAACACGAGACTGCATACGCTTCAGTTCTGCATGCATGGATGGTATCAAACTCTTAATATCAGTATTCATAATATGATTTCCGTTTGTACGGATGTTGATAGCAACAGTATCAATGTCTCACGGCTTATCTTATGACAGCGAGCTGCCTCCAAGAAACGAGGCTTGAGAAACTTACCATCATCAAACCACTTCTGGTATAAGACAAAACCATTGATATCATAATGTAATATTTTAACCTTGCGGTAATCCTTGGAATAGAAGATGAAGGCTTCATCATAACTATAAGGATCATGCTGCATTTTTTCACGGATGATTCCTGCCAAGCCCTCACGACCATTGCGCATATCAGTTGGCGTGGAACTCAAATAATAAGTTGTTCGAGAAGTGAAGTTCAGCATGGCTATGACATTTTACGCAGCAGTTCTGCAACTGCAAACAGGTTAGTACACTTGATTTCCATCTCATCACCTGTCGGAGACTTCAATATCAGTCTCTCAACTTGCCAACCTGCAGGAGTTTGTTGCTCGGGAACAAAATTCTCCTCAACTGTCAAAGCGATAAACTCACCTTCGCCTAGCTTCTTGTTTTCATTTGGTTGAAGCTTATTTGAACGATATGATTTCTTAAACTCAATGAGCCAGTCATAATCCACAGCCTCATCCTTACAATACTTGCGCAAGCTACGACCTTTACGGTTTTGGTTGTAGTCCTGCATCACTTTTTCGAAATATTCCCTTGTTTCCATTATCAAACTGTTTTGATTACGGATGCAAAGGTAATATATTATATAGGTACCGCCATACGAGCTAACGGTGATTTACAAATCCAGGCATCTACATCACCGCAGATTCTTAACTGTCCTAGGGAATGTTCCGAGTTCAAGCCATCATAATACACATGATTGGCTTGTCCCTTCAATATACAGGTTTCAAAGCCATCTTTGTTAAGCGCCTCGGTTAAGCGAAGGCATACATCAGTAGTCTGTCGATTCCGATGCTTGATACTTTCTACCATCATCGCCCATTGCAAGACCACATTTCTTGGAGGCCATTGCTCTTGCGGCAAACGCTCAACACCTTCAAACATAATCCCAACAAGCGCCTGCTTCTTGGCTAATCCAAAGATCTCATTCCATTCCTTTTCAGATAGCGTATGGGATAATTGAACCATTTTTCCTATGGCAGATTGAAGAATGGTATAAAAATCCTGCAATCATTTCTTCAACCCTTGATACACTCCTCCTACTTCATCAGCAATCTGGTCCCAATCATACTTGCTCATATCGTAATCCACATGCTGCAATGGAGCCTCGATAATCTTTCCGAGTTTTTCAGAAAGTTCATCTACATTACCACAATGGAAGTAATCATCCTTTGGCAAGCCAACCTCCAGATTCGCAGGAATATCACTCACTACCACCTTTACACCATAGCTCATCGCCTCCAACAGGGCAATCGGCAAACCTTCGTGCGAAGATGGAAGACAATAGCAGCGGCAATTCGTCAACAGTGAATGAAGCTTTCTGCCCTTGATAAAGCCAGTAAGCACCACACCATTTTCCCTTGCCATCTGCTTCAATCCCAACGAATACTCATCCTCGAAATCCGTATCACCAGCCAGTACCAGCTTGTAGCCCTGTTCTATTAACTTATCATTCTTAACTATCAACTGTCTATACGCTTCCACCAGATGGTGCAGGTTCTTCTCGGGCACAAATCTGCACATACCCAGGATATACTTACCTTTCTCTATCCCTAGTTCCTTGAAATATTCAGGATAGTCACAGATTTCAGGCTCAGAAACACCATTATATATAAGGTGTACATTCTTCGTCCTTCCATATTTACGGGCAATGAGGTTCTTGATGACGTTCGAGATGACGATGACATCATCGGCAAACATGCAGCCCATACGCTCACCCATCTTCAGAATAGTCTTGGCAACAAATCCCCACTTGTCCCTGTCATAGTCAGGACCATGATGCGTAAACACCACCTTCATGCCCAGCAATTTGGCGTATGGCACCAGCAAGGCAGGACCAATGGCATGGATATGCAATACATCTGCGCCCAACTTCTTCGCCTCATTGATGGCACGGAAAGTATGGATGATAGCCTCGAAACTCTTCTTCTTAGGAGAAGGAATCGTTACTAGTTTCACTCCTTTCCATTCATGTAAGTCATCCTTCACATAGTTCGAGCGACGGATCAGCGTTACGTCATACCCACGCTCCACCATTCTAGGGAACAATTCCTCACAATGCGTCTCCACGCCACCCATGATATTCGGGATACCACGAGTACCTGTTACAACTATTTTCATAAAAACTAGAGATTTTCAAAATAAAAGTATTACCTTTGCAGGCATGAATAAGATTTCAAACCATATCAAAGAAGCCATACAGTACTTCGGCATCATCTTGATGTCGATGCTCTCCGCACTGTGGCTTCTTATCAATCATAAGAGAATCAAGTGATTACTTGATTTCAATATTTCTATCAGTTTCCTTCTTGGTAGCCTCATAACCCTGGCTAGCCACGTCAGCGTTCACGATGTCCTCGCCACGCTTGCCCTTCAAAGCCTCCTTTGAATCGGCAGAAAGACCATTGTTCACCACAGCATTCATATCGCAGGTAGAAAGCTTGTCAAGCTGTTCCTTGGTCACCTTACCATCACGATATTCGCAGCAGATAGGGTTCTCATACATAGAGTACTTCATACCGAGCAGGCTCTTCAGCTTGTGCTTAGCCACCCACAAGGCAGGAGTCTTGATGTACTTGTGCATCGCAGGAGAAACAGAACCGATCATCCAGCAGTTTCTGTCACAATGTCTTACCTTCTTGCGAACCTGCTCTGCCTCTGGAGAACTCCAAAGCTCATCCCAAGTCTGGCGGTTTAGGTTACCCATCACCTCCTTGTCCTTGGTACCATTACATGGCATCACATCACCGTATGGGTCGATGAAGAAGGTATCGAAACTCATATCGCAAGGCAAGAGACGCTTCTGACCATAGATATAGTTGATGAGTCCATGATTGAAGTAAGCACGGAACCACTTCTTTGGAGAGTTAGACTTCAACAGCTCGTTCACCAGGTTCTCGAAGTTCTTAGCCACCATCGGACGGTCGTGGATGATGTTCTTAGCCTCTACGAAGTAGAAAGAGTTATGGAGCGATGCGGTAGCGAACTCCATACCCATCTTGTTGCTCAACTCATAGAGAGGCACGAGGTCAGGAGCATTTTTGTCCTGAACGGTCATACCGAAGCCTACATCCTTCAATCCCATCTCACAGAGCTTCTTCAGTGTAGTATAGCCACGGTTGAAACCATTGTTCAAGCCACGGATTTCATTGTTGGTCTGCTCCAAGCCCTCGATAGAGATACGGATACCAATCTGAGGGAACTCCTTCGCCAGGTCGATGATACGGTCGGTAAAGAAGCCATTGGTAGAGATTACGATACGGTCGCTCTTCTTATAAAGCTCACGCACGATGTCCTTCAAATCCGTACGGATAAAAGGCTCACCACCTGTAATGTTTGTAAAGTACATCTTAGGTAGCTTTTTGATAGTCTCTATAGAGATTTCCTCCTCTGGTTTAGAAGGAGCCTTGTAACGATTACACATAGAGCAACGAGCGTTGCAGCGGTAGGTCACGATGACCGTACCATTCAATTTCTTTTCTGCCATAATATTAATTATCTGTTATGTTTAAACATTTTAATGATAAATTACATTTTTAATAATGCCGCTTTGGATACTTCATCTAATCTTTTTATGTCGGTTCAACATCAACGATTTCCAAACCTTCGATAGCAGATTTCAATTCCATTCCCGAAAAATGCTGAATATAATCCTCAGAGTTATTATTCCAAGAATCTTCTACTTCAAAATCTGCATTACCATATATTTTCTCATGATAAAAACAACGCAGACAAAATGTTGTCCACTCTTTTATATTGAGAGCTGATACTTTTTGAACATTACCATTTACCTTGACCGAAACAAAAGAATTATCTGGAAGACCTAATTCAGTTCCAAAATCAAGAATCGGCCGTACATTCAAGAAATCCCCACTAGTAGAGAGTATTCCTGTGTGCAAATACTTTGACCTTATAGCATATAATGCCTTAAATAACTTTCCTAAATCATCAGACAAGTATCTTGTAACAAAATCCTTAACTCTTGCAGCTATCTTATACTTTACGTTTCCACATGCTGCACAGACCTCATGAGAGCCTTCCTCAAAAGAAGCCGTTTCTATAGCGGAAAGATAATGCATGATACAATGAGTATATTTTTCCTGCTTATTCTTAACTTGCTTCCTCATAGCTCCATATGTATGTGTTGGCAAAGATATACTGACCGCATCATCAAATGCTTCTTGTTCCTTCATTCCATCTTGCACATGAATACATCCTAATAGGAAATATTTTACTAAATGAGAGAAATGCAAGTCCCTTTCAACAAAAACATATTCATCTAGAAAGCGAGAGCCCTCCTCAGATAACAAGATAACATCTTCCGAGATAGCATAACCATCTATGAAGTTTTTCATGTAAATAGGCTGAGCAATCTCTATTTTCTCTTGCAAAATCGAATCTTCCAATAGAGGATAATCAAACAAGATATTTGTTTCAACCGCCCAAAAGGCCGAAAAATACTTCATCCGTTCCATTCCCAAATGATAAGCTTCATACTTATCAGCACAAGCCACATCAAAAGAAACATAAATCTTATCATCCTGAGAATATAGCCTAAAATGCTTACCTACATAAGTATGAACTTTCAACTTCTCAAATTTGCTGTAAAGCTCAACTGTATAATGGAATGTATGTAACAGTTCCATTTCTTCTTTTGCCTGCAAAACTATTTTGCGAAGTTTTTGGTATGTCTGATGATCATTGTGAATACCAGAATAGAAGCAAATACTATCAATATCACCTTTCTTCACATAAGATATTGCCACATGAAAATTTCCCAAAGAAGTGTTTATGTTGCCCAGTACCAACACTTGATTTTTCTTACCTTTATATTTTTGTGGCAAATAAGCCCAAGGAACATATCCATTCGCATGACTAGGAGCATATTGAGCATCAAACAAAGCCCAAAGTTTCCATAAAAAATGGTTAGAGTTTTCCTCTCCCTTTAAGCCAACATCTATTCGTTCAAAGTCATCGTAGTCAACCTCTTTGACAACATAGGGTAATAAAGGTGTTGAAACTCTTATTTTTAAAGCCATATTAACAATACTTTGTGTGTTTCTTTGTTAAACTTATTATTTAGCAAATCTATGAAATACCTCATAGTACATTTTCGCCGAATTATGCCAAGAAAAGGCAGATGCTCTTTCATAACATTGGCGAGCTACCTCATTACAGAATACATCATCAAATAAGATTTCATGTAGCTTGCCCTCGATTTCCTGAATATCCACAGGATTAACACCCACAGGAATATCACCAACTACTTCAGGGAAACAAGACGTATTAGGGCAAATTACAGGAATACCACAAGACATAGCTTCCAATACAGGTAGACCAAAACCTTCATAGAATGAAAGATACATCATAACCTTTGCACCAGCATAAATCAAAGGCAAATCTTCATCAGAGATATAACCTGTAAAAACAATATCATCCTTATATTCAGATTCATTTACATAGTTATATATAACTTCAGAATTGAAGCCCTTCTTGCCAACAATAACCATTTTCTCTGTGATTCCAGCCTTTTTCTTCAAAGCAAAAAATGCTTTCAATGCCGACATAATGTTTTTGCCAGGATAGTCTATGGTTCCTACAAACAAGCAATACTGTTTATATTCCAAATTATATTTTGCAATACAAGACTTAACCTCACCCTCATCATACTTTCTAAATCGAGAACGATCGGCTGCATTAGGAATCACTCTAATCTTAGCTTCATCTGCATTGCAGAATTTAATGATGTCTCGCTTTGAACATTCAGAAACTGAAGTAATATAAGAACTGTTTCTTACCATCAACGGATCTATCACCTTACGGTACATCATTCTGAGTTTGCTGAACTTATTAGGCACATTAAACTCTATCAAATCATGAATGGTAACTATCGTAGGAATTCTCTTCCAAAGAAGCAAAGAGAAATTTGGTATATAAGCGATATCACACTTATACTTCTTTTGCAACTTTTGGAATTCCCATTGATGCCAAACGATGTTCTTTAAAGAATTATTCTTTGAGACGTCAATATCCACGAACTTAATGTTAGGATATACTTTCAATACGTCATAATCCTCAAAGTCAAAGTTCGTAAAAAGAACATATTCATCATTTAAATTCATAGGTGCTAATTCCTTCAACACCTCAATCAAAACACGTCCTATACCCGTTAGCTTATTGCCAACATAGCCACTAATTGCAATTTTCATTTTTTACTTTTTTAAAAATTTCAACATACGACTTCGCTTGTCTTTCAGAAGAATACATATCTTTAAAAGTGCAAGCAATAGATTTAAGTTTATTTTCATCACGAGTCTTGCTAAGTAATCTTAGTATCTTCTCCGCTAATTCCTCGGCATCAAATGGATCATCTATATAATTCAATTTTCCCAAAGTTGTTTCTTCCAAAGCCGTCACTTTAGAAGTCAACACCTCCGTCTCATTCATAGCAGCTTCAATTGGAGTAAAGCCAAAGCCTTCCATTGTTGACACATTTACGAACAAATCAGCCTTTGAATACAACCAATTTAGCTGAGCTTCATCATATTTTTCGTCTATTAAGAACACTCGATCTTCCAGTAGCATTTTCTTGATGAAAGGAACTAGCGTGTCTGCCCAATAATTTGTCTTTCTTGCTTTAAAAAGTAAATTGTGCGGGATTCTATCTTTTATAAGGGAAAAAGCCTTTATTATTGTCAATTGATTCTTATAATCAACCATCGCATTGACATTCAAGACAAACGGAACCTCAAATAATTTTGAAGCAACCTCCAGCTTCTCCCCACAAACCACACTATTGTAAATCACATGTGTTTTTCCCTTTGAGCTAGGAAACAAACGGTTTAAATCACCTTTAGAGAATTCAGAAATCGCTATAACTTGATATATGCCATCCAAAATATGTCCATATAAATACTTATATACTGCATTTTTTAAACCAGTATTTATTTTAAAAGGTTGCACATCATGAATAACAGCTATAGTTCTTACTCGCTTTGGAATTCCTGTCCATATGGAAAGAAATGGAATAAAAAACAAATCTACTGTCTCCTCACTTATTAATTTTTCAATCTTATCCTCATTATAGGCTTTGCGGATAAAGTTTACAGGATTTGAACCTTTAGGCAAATCCAAACCGCCACAAACTCGGCTATTTGGAAATTTCCCTTTTATATATTCACAAGATGTTTTATTCGCTAAAAAAACAAAGTCTATATCTTTTACAAGCTTTTGAATGGCATGTAATAATCGCAATGCAAAAACAGATACTCCTGTTGGATTATCCTTATCAACATACGATAAATCAACTAATATTTTCATCGTCCCAATATTTTTAAAAGTGAGATCTTCACTTTCATCACACTATATCCTAATCGAAACAAAGCCTTCTCCCATTTAGGTGCACCGCTATAATTATCGACATAATACTTTGCACTTTTTATTCCACAAGCATGAATAAAGGAGCCCTGACTTTTCGCAGTTGTAGAAGCTCCTAAATGAATACAACTTATTTGAGGAAGGATGTAATTCTTATACCCATGCTCTTGCAATTTTCTAAAGAGAATATTTTCTTCAAAGTAAAGAAATGTATTTGGATCAAAATTATTAATCTCCTGCAAAACCTCTTTTCTAAACATCATACAAGAGCCTGAGGGAAGTTCTATTTCCACTTTCTTCTGGCTCAAAAGGGTTTGATTAGCTTTAAAAATTAAGGAATTACGCTTAACTCTATCAACCAGACCAAACACATTTCTATATGCCAACAAGTAGATCAGCCCTAAATTCTTTACAGAAATACACTTTCGAGCACAATTAAAATCAATAGACACATTATTCCTCTTTTTTAATAAAGGACAAACAACTCCTACACTAGAATCTTGCTCTAAAACATCCAACAATGTAGGCATAATATCATCTGTAAATAAGATATCATTATTTAATATTAATATCTTATCTATATCTGCATCATTTTCCAAAGGAATTAGTCCTTTATTGTTTCCTTGTGCATAACCATCATTAGTTTTAGATACAAGAAAATTAAATTTTTCTAAGACTACAGAACTAGAATCTAGTCTTTTATAAGAGCCTTGTTGATTCAAGAACTTTTCGATATGAACCACATCGTCGGTTTTTGAAGAACCATTATCAACAACAAGCAACTTATAAGATATTGTTGTATAAGCCATAATAGATTTAATACATTCTATTGTGTCTTTGCTATTGTTGAAATTTAATATGAGAATTCCTATCATAAATATTATTTTTAGAAATAAGAATATAATAAATCATCAATATCAGAATAAATAGTGAGCTTGCATATACTATACTGCCAGCTATAACTGAACACATCAGAAATGCAACTATAAATACATTCAAGAAGCTATCCTCTTTACTCTTTCTTATTCTTATTGAATAATAGCAAACATAAAGAAGTGCGGCAAAAGAGAAGAGACCAAAATAGAATATATATCCCGCCATACCAACATCAGCAGGATAACAATTGTGCTTACCCAAAATGCGTCCCAACCTACTATCTTTTGCAGAATAAACGCCATTACCAAAGAGATAGGTAAGTACATCCTCTTGCCCTTTATCTAAAAAATACTTTAAGTCCCATATACGAACATCCTCTTCTTTATATGCAGAGTCATCTCTTTGCTTTATCGTCATCTCTACAATAGATTGACCGATTTCTGAATTATAAACATAAGTCGCTGCACCTAGAAATGCACAAATAGCCAGAACTTTAATAAACTTGGATTTTCCTCTTAAAATATAAAATAGTAACACTAAAGACGATATAGCCATATATTGCCTTGTAAGAGAGACAAATGTTGCCCAAAAACTAAATATCACCAAATATTTGTAATTAGGCTTTTTTAAAATCAGCCATTGATTACATGAATAGCACAAAATAACCAACAACCATTCAAAGCTACCAACTCGAAGTCTAAAGCCACCGCGTCCCTCATCAACCTCAACACTACCAAAAATAGGATCAGGCATTGTCAACAAGGCACAAACAGAGGTTATAATTTGAAGGCACCCCATAATCATGATAGCGACAAGTATTTCCTGTTTATTAATAGTTGATCGTTTTAGTACAAAAAACGTAACAAATATCAAATAAACAGAAGATGCTCTAAAACCAATATCAATAGTTTGATCATGGTAAATGTACGCCATACCTATTGATATAAAAATGCTTGCAACAATATATGTAAAAGATCTATCTATTCCTGTTTTAAAAGGCTTCTTTTTAAAATTGAAAATACAAAATATAAAAATAACTACCAACGATACACCTTTCCACATTGCCTCAGACAATTCTGGTCGAATCGGTTTGGGAATGTAGCCTTCCAAACCTAAGCCACAACACATCCAAAGCAACCAAAATATATTGGATTTTTTTGTTATTTGAACCATAATTTTTTTTCAGAAAGAACAACTCTATGAATTATATAATATGATAATTTAATCACAACATATCCCACAAGAAGAGAACCTAAGATTATTAACAAGCAAAATGCCCCCCCATAAACGAGACTGTTTTCTAGTTCAGAAACTATGCGTTTATAATTTACCAGACTAGTTCCATCTGTTAACAAATAGATAAATAAATTACCAGACAACAAAACATTTAATCTTTTATTGAAATACGGAGAACTTTCATAAACAAGATAGAACATTGAAATTGCCATTAGTATAATCAATGGATTACTATATCCCAAAATAATCCAAATCGCTTTGTTTATGCCTTCCTTGTGTAAAAACAGAGAAAGTTGATTTATTAAAACAAGAACAAAGAACATCGTTACAAATGCAAAAGCATAAGAATAAATGGCTTTTTTTCTAGTAATTACTTTGTACTTATTCATATATTGACCTAGCAAATATACAAATAATATTCCCAAGACATCACTTCCTGCATTAGGCAAAAAAGCGAATATTCTAAACTGCAAGAAGGTAAACAACAGGATTAAAAGAATCTTAAACTGATTTTTATTAAGATAAACTTTACATAAATTTAAGCAAGGACTTAGCAAATATAACAAGACAAAAGCAGACATAAACCACCACTTATTTGTTGTAATAGGAAATAAGGACCGATACAATTCCTTCATGCCAATTTGCTCATGCCAGAAGAATAATCTAAAACAAACAACTCCTACACTAACCAATAGACACCACGAAAGAATGTTTAATAATTTTTCCAAAGAAAATTTGATTCCATAATATCCTGAAATAAAGACAAAACAATATGTAGCAGGAACAAATAGCGTACAGAAAAATAACATTACATTTATATTACTATATTCCACAACACCCTTACCTACATATTCGAAATCAAGTCCATGAACTATCAAGTGCCAGGCAAAAATAAAGCACATGAGCACTAAACGTAATACTTCTATTTTTGTATTTCTAGTTTTCATATAATAAACATCATTCTTACTATTTTATAATTTTCTTTTTAAAATATTTAAATAAAGAAGTAACAAATTGACTATAAGTTATTTTACCATCACTGTACATAGCAGCAATCAAATCATTTTCCTCCATATGTTGCATGGGATTACCTTCCAATTCAAAACTTATAGCGTTGTCAATCAACTGCTTTTTATGCTTTTCAGCCACATTTCCATAAGCCTTTAACACATTGGGATCCTTAAAGCTATTTCCAGTAGCATCCCAACCCATATTACGAACCTTACTAATAGCAGGATTCACTACATACATATTTTTTAATATCATATAACATGCCATTACGCAATCAGTAATCCAAAAATACTTTGACTTATCACGAAACACATAACTCAAATACTGGTGTAATCTATTGAGTCCATGATGCTTAATCTTCAATGCATTTCTGAATGAGAAATTATTTTCAAAATATCCATTTCTAATCTCATCTGTTGTTTTTTCTATCTTTGGCGTCCAAAGACCATATCCCCAACATGACAAATCAGTACTATGAAAGAAACAATTACACCCATCTGTCATAAATGGATAAGGATGACAATATCCACATACTGCGAAGACCTTATCGTCATCTTTGTATTTTTCCAAACAAACATTCATGTATTTCAAGAAGTTTGGAGAGAATACATTATCATCTTCCGAAATGATATAGTACTCAAAGTTCTTACGCATTTCTGCATGCAACAATGCAAAATTTGAAGATGGACCACCAACTCCACAATTTTGTTTTCTTCTATAAACTATGAGCTTATGAAAATGATTGTCACTCTCTTTCTCTTTCAAATATGCATCTATTTTCTTCCAACCCTCCACATATTTCTCTGAAGGAGGATAATCCAATGCGACATATACATCTGTCTCATCAGCCATAGTACATTTTTCCAATGATTCCAAACAATCATGGAAATGCTCAAATCTATTTAATGTTCCAATAATTACTGGTGCTGCTTTCATAATTTAAAATTTTACTCATTATCTGTCCACGCCTTTACTACTTCAAAATTATCCCCTAAATATGACTTTAGGTGAAATTCATCAACATAGTAGAAAAGCATTAATAAATATTTCGCTGTCTTGCGAATTTCCTCCTCGCTAAACAAACTGGCAAAACTCTCAAGACTATAAGATTTCTCTTCAGTATGACTTTCAGAATTCAAAACCAATCGACTCATAAAATTATGATAGAACCTACGTTTCGATGGTGGCACTTTTTGAAGGAAATCATCATCATGCAAAAGAGAGACAAAGCCTCGATTACAAACAAATGTAGAATAAGCCTCCTCTATTCGGCGCATCTTATTTCCTATTCCAATAAAATCTGAAGATGAACCATTAGCTAAAGAAAAGACATCATCCATCAACTTTTTGTATTCACTCTTCAAATTATTAAACTCTTTGGGAGTACCTATAACTTTGTTTTTTAGCTCAAAAACAGAAGACTGAGATTTAGCATTTATATCTTGAAAAATCTTATGTATATCAAATACAGTCATCAAATCATGAGACATAATAAGAATCTTAGATGTATTGCATCCATTATAAATTTCATTCACTTGCCATCTTAGGAAAGTCATCATACCAACCTTGTTGTCCTTGTCAAAACTTGTAATGGGATCATCAAGTACGACGAGCATCTCATCTTTATAACGATTGTCCTTCTCATGACGCTCAAAGATTTTGGCAAAGAAATAGCATAGAGCTATAGCGTTGCGCTCTCCTGTTGAAACATCTCCAGGCTTCACATCCTTGCCATTTGATTTCAAACGATACTGTCCTGAGAAATTTTCCAAGACCAATCGCTTATTATTAAAGAAAATGTATGCAAGAGCCTCATTGATGAAATCAAGGGCTATTGACACTTGAGCTTTCTTTGAAAGAATCTCTGCGATTTCAGAATCTAGCTTCCAAAGGTTCTCTTCCGTATCTCGTAATGCACTCTCACAAAGATTTCTTTCGGCCAAATGCTGACGATACTGAGAGAACTGATCTTTTAAGCTACGAGCAGCAATAGCCTTATTTATATATATGAGATTATCTGTTAACTTCTTTTTCTGCTCAATATCAAGATTATAATGCTTTATGGCGGCATTTATCTTATCCAACATAACAGAATACTTTTCTTGAGCACTTATCAAATCGTACCAATACAAATAAGAAGTAGAAAATCCATAAACATTTTTCATTCTTTCCTCAAAAGCTGTCAATAACTTAGAGTACTCATTTTGAAGCTCTAATTCATATTTACGAAAGATTTTCCAAGTATCTTGTCCTACAAGTTCTCGTACAATATCTGCAAGTTCTACTTGATGCCACATTTGCAGTTTTTCAATAACATGTTGAAGTTCCAGTTTGTAATCCTCAACATTTTTATTAAAAAATTGTTGTATCTTGGAAAACAATTGTTCTTTATCATATTTATCCATCGGTCGTAAACACAATGGACAAACTTGCAGTCGAGAATTATCAAAAACAGGGTGAATCTGATTTAAATAATTTCCATATTCGGACCTAACAAGCTCTATGATTGCTTTATCTCGGCTATCCAAACGTGGCTCTTCCACTCGCTTGTCCAGTAAAGTCTTGACTTTTTCTATCTCAGAAAACAGAACATTTGAAGGAATTATATTTAACTTACTACCTCCTTTCTTTATATTTTGAAGAGTTTTAAACTTTTCTTCAAACTCCTTTAGCAAAACAGAATAATGAGCAGTTGCTCTTAACTCCATCAGCTCATTGACAAGAGTATCTGTTACTTGCGACTTTATTAAATTTCCCTTAATCAATTTATCTTGCTCTGCCCATCCGCCATCTTTACTCAAATCCTTTTTGATAAGAATCCAATAATAAGCAGGAGACTTAGAATTACGATTATCAGAGAATTCTTGCATTTTCTTATCAAGATCACTCTTTGTCTTCATAAGATTATCTTGCTCATCCTTCAATACTTGGAGTTGCTCATCAAGCCCAACTTGCTTACCAAGCATAACTATAGAAGAAAGACCTGTCTCATTCATTCTGAAATTTGTCGACACAAAATCTTCATCAAAGACAAATATATGTTGCGCTTGCTCTGCACTTAGAAAAGGATTTGTCTCCGCACTATATCCACTACCATCATCCTCTTTTCCTAATCTTCTGATACTTTTTGCTATGGTAGATTTTCCACTACCATTTCGACCATAAAGAAGATTCAAGCGTTGCGGAAACAAATCAAAAGATGTTTTCTCCGTAAATGGGCCACCCTTAATTGATATATTTTTTATTTGTTCCAACATAAGCTAAATTGTTTAATGAATATTGTCATTATTTTTAAAGAAATTACTCCAAAGCCTCTTTAACTGCTTGATAATTCCATTCTACACTTCAGTTCCCCAATAATCTACTGCCGTTCTCTTCATTACGACATGACTACCAATATCTTGCAAACAAGAAGGGCATTTGTCTAAATGACGAACTGCCGAATTATACAACACTACTATTTTAAGTCTCCATTCTCACTAGCTGCCTTTGGGATGAGATGCTGTATTGTCACCGTGTCGTGGAAGCTATCCAAATAGTAGTTAACAGCCGTCTTAACAATGCTTGGGAATGCTTCTGACGATATCGTAGTCTCCTTGCTCAGCACAGGCTTGTGTTCTGACACAGAAGCCTTGGCTATGCTAGCATCAGCTTGATCTTGCGTTATCCTCCCAAACCTCACATGCTTTTTTAGCAAACCTTTCAGTTCGTACATATTACGTGCTGTTATACGCAACGTTACGGCATCCCCGTCTTTCTAAACGTAACATTTGGTTTACGTAGCTCATATTTGGCTCCTGCAGCATGCACGACGAACTCTTGTCCATTCTCATCCTTCATTACTTGCTTGTGAGGATTGCTGCGGTTCTTTTTTATCTCCAGCATGTCCGAGAAGAACGACAAGTCTTCTGCCAGTTTTGCATCAGCTTGTTCACCAAGTTTACTATTGCACTCCATACAAAGCAGCGTATAAGAATGTAAATGTCCTCCTATGGCATTCAGTATAATATGCTCATCCGACTTGTTTTCGTCCGTCAATTCCTTGCCACAGAGGTAACAATAATATTTTTCTTCTTCCATAAATTACCTATTTTATAGGGTGTCCAGTTCCATGTTCTCGTTTTTGATTATGTTTTAGCAACTTAGCACACTGTAAATCAGTAAATTAAGCACAAAATATAAGACAAATTTAACTGTCAAAAAGTCTGATGTAGATTCGCACAAGATTATAGTTTATTTAGTGAATGATTATCAATGACTTAGATGGTTATTACATTGTTTTTGATACTAAAAACTGGAACACAGAACTGGACACCCTACCTATTTTATTAATAATAGCATTATGGTTAAAAGTGGACAGCGAGGGCTCGAACCTCTTTCTTTTAAGGGAGCTTATTTATCATGTTCACTTTTGCTTTGCTATTCTACAAGACTGTCTCAGCTCTTTGGAACTGTCCAAACTTACTCCCGTCCACCTTACCAAAAACTCTTTCATAGCCATATCTCCATTTATTTGATTTGTTAATAAAGATACATAATTGTATAAACTAACAGCGCCTAGTACAAACTGAAAGAAAGTTGTATTAGTACAACCAAACAAACTTGTAGATAACAAATCAATAGCTACTAATAATCAAGTGCTACATATAATAATCTTCTTTCTTGCCCCAAATCTTAGTCATAGAAAAAACTCTCGGCATGCTTTTTTACTCAAAACAAACTGAGGCTAAGAAGGCTTCTCGGCTTATAAGACTAACTAGCATTATCAGCCATCTTATATCCGCCGAAATATAACCCCTAAGCATTATCATGAATAAATGCCCAAGTGTCTTGAGGTAACCACCCTTCTCTATTACCAGAAATCTCTGTCAATATAAATCGAGCATTGGGGAATTTTTCTCTAATATGATCGCCTAAAGTTGACGCAGGCGCTTCAGAAGCCAAATAGATGCTATTCGGCAAATCATATCTCCAACTATTAACAAAAGGACTGGAAGAAAAAAAATCTTTCACCTCTTGTCTTTCGCCAAAGGCATTAGAATACACTAACAAGTATACCATAATTTTTAATCGGCTTTATAAAGTAAATTTCTACATGAAATTAAGTTATTCTTATTATCTAAAGCTATTCCTTCCTTAGACTCATCCAAAAGACCTATCACAGAATCATAACTTTTCTTTGTGTCAGAATCCATTTTAGAAGTTTTCAAACCAGGAATGTCGATAATGGCTTTTTTGAAAGCATCCAATAAATCCGCATATTCTTTCCACTTACAGTCTGTCGCTATTACCAACAACTTTCGAAACAAATCATCTAACAGTAATTTCAAATCATATGGGCACAACATACCTTCACAGGAAGCAGACTCGCTACTCTCTGTATCACCATTTTCTTTTTTACCAAACTGCCCTAATAATGACAACTTTTTAATATATATAGTCATTAACCCTTCGGAAAGTTCAGTTAATCTACGTAAATAATCTGTTGTACACATAAGCTATCTTGTTTCTTGTCCATCACCACTATCAGGATTTTCATCTACATTTTTACTAAACAATTTCTGTATAACGCTAAAAGCATCTTTTATTTTTTCCAACTGGCTTAAGTAGTCATTACATTTGTCATTAAATTCAGAAGACTTTTCAGCTATCGCCTTGCCTACTTCCTCCTTAATTTGACCAATAGTTTCAGCTGTATTTTTCTTCAATTCATCAGACTCTGTCTTTGCTGCCTTATTTATTTCTTTTAAGGCATCATCAACCTTTTTCTGAACAGAAACCAAAAGTTGATTTGCTTTATCTGAATTTTCTTCAATTTTGTCAATGTCAGCTCTACTTTGCTTCATCAACTCATCCGTCTTAAACACAGAATATATGGAGAAAATCAAAAAGACCAACATCAATACGCCAGCCCATAAAGAAAGCAATGTGAAATCAGAAGACAACTTCACAGACTGCATTTCTAATTGATGCTGTATAGAATTCTGCTGATATTCCATCCTATCCAATATCCCCTGTTGCTTCAAGGAAAAAGTTGAATCCTTTTGAACCGTTCTATGTATCGAATCAATTTCATGCTTGTATTCTCTATAATTATTAACGATGTCACCTTGGCTTTTATTGTATGAATATGTTACAAAAATAAACAAAGCAACTACTGCAAAAGAAAAGCCAGCCAATATAAGTAAAAACTTCGACTTATAAAACTTGGTATATTGCTTATCTATGTAATGAGCGCAATTATCTTTTTCACAATTAGCTGTTTGTAGACTATTTTCTTTCGCTTTATCAATATTTTCTGCCATATGTCAATATTTTTATCGATATTCAAAAATCTTAGTACTGGAAGGAGGTGTCGAACCTCCAAGCATATCTTGCGTTCCTTCGCTCCCAGTATCCTCACTTTACATATAATCTTCTTTCTTGCCCCAAATCTTAGTCATAGGCTCTGTCTCCATATCATGCTTGAAGCACTTCATCATGGTCTCGAAATCATATTTTGGTTTATAGCCTAGCTCCCTGCGTGACTTCTCTATACTCAAAACGAATTGAGGTGAAGATGGTTTCTCTGGCTTATAGACAATGTCTGACTTCTTATCACCATTGAATATCTCGGCTATCTTCCTAATTTGATACTCTATTGATACAGGATGGTCACAACCCATGTTGTAGATTCCACCATCATGCTCTGCTTTGATGCAGCACTCCATCATGTTGACAAAGTCACCTATATATACCATTTCCTTGGTTGAACTAGGATTTCCCCATACTTCCAAGGTATTGCCCTTGATGGCTTGGTCTATGATATAGCGATAACCTATCCATCTTTTCTCTCCATCTACATTATAGAATGGATTAGGCTGATATACATAAATGGTAGGGAGACGCACGATAAATCGTTGGAATCCATACTGTGCATGATAATGCTCAATGAGATTGACTACTGTATTCTTGCAAATGGAATATACAGAATGATCTGTAGCTAATGGGAACTTGCGCTCCACATCATCATCTATTGGCTCTGTGGTACCAAACTTGTAGAGAATATCTGCTATCGACTGGGCAAAAACAATCTTCTTGCAACCAATCTCTCGCATCCATTCCAATACATTGAGTGTACCAGTGATAATACTATCTACATATTCATAAGGATTGTAGCCTTTCATTCTTGCTGGCATTGCTCCAGCAAAATGAAGTACCACGTCTATGGCTTTTGGTAGTTGCTCAAATGAGGACTTATCCTTCAGGTCTATAGAATAATAAGGAATTCCTTTCTCTTCAAAGAACCCATTATCACTCGGACGATGAGCTACTGCCACAACTTCATATCCCTTTGCTTTCAAATCTACTGTAGTATATGCACCGCAAGAACCAGTAGCACCTATAACTAAAACCTTCTTCATTACGCAACAAGTTTTTGAGGGTTAGACAACTCAGCAAACTCATTGCGTAACAAGAAGTTTATGTCTATTTTACATGTGGGGGGGTAATTTTGCTTGCTTCAGAGCTAGTATTCATTCTTAACTCAGCAAAGCGTTGTACCTCCATCTCGTGCTTATAGTCTTCAAACAATGCACGGCAGTCATACTTTGGTTCATATCCCAATTCTTCCTTTGCATTGGTAATATCCATCAAGAACCCACCGCCACAAACCTTATCAGGACGATATACAATAGGCGAAGGATTATCCTTAGGTGAGAAGACATCGACAATCGTCTTAATCTGCTCTTCTATTGTAACAGGAATACCTGTACCTATATTATAAAAGCCTTCTTCTCTATCTACGAGTGCAGCCTTGCAAAGCATTTGACTGAAATCATAAACATGAACCATGTCTTTGGCGTAATTCTTATCACCCCAAATCTCGATAGGCTCACTCTTCATAGCCTTCTCTATCATCTGATAAACTGGGCGCTTGGTCTTAACTCCTTTAGGGAAATAATAATGGTAAGGGCTATAGCTATAGATGGTAGGAAGACGGAAGATAAACTTCTTCAATCCATACTCCTGATGATAATGCTCGATGAGTTGCAACATCGTATTTTTAGCTATTACATAAACTGCATGGTCGCCTGTATAGCTAAAGTTTGGCTTAGCATAAGGAGACAAGACCACATTATGAGGATACAAAGAAACATCAAATACTGTCTGCGTGTACAAGATTCTATCCACGTTGTTCTTGCGGCAATACTCCAAAACATTGTAGCCACCATTGATGATGGAATCTACATATTTCTTAGGCTCATACTTATCCATATAAGATGGGATCTGAGCTGCCAACAACATTACAGCATATACATTCTCTGTAGGCAATTTCTCAAAATCTTTCTCATTGGTCAAATCCACTGAGTAATATTTAATACCACGCTTAGTAAAGAAATCCGTTTCACGTCTTCCACTAGCAATAATTTCAAACTCATCCTTGTCGAAATACTCCAAAGCATATTTCAACAGATAAGAGCCGACATTACCTGTAGCTCCAAAAATAATGATTTTTTTCTTCATGTTACTTTCGTATAAAATTAATAATTCTATTCATATCGTCTAACCCATATCTCTGATCAATAGGCAAAGGAAGGATATGGTTTGCCATCCATGTTTCGACAGCATCATCTCCCGCCCACTCTTCTACATTTGGCCAATACTTTGCCACAAACACCTTCTGAGATATCAGCTCTTTGCGAAGTTCCTGACCTTTTTCTGATACGAAAGGAAATACTATTGGCACTTCTCCATAAGAGAGTTGTCTGCCACCTAGATGCTTGCGTAAATAGTTGTAGTTATCCAAACGTCGCTGAGCTGCCTTATCATAGTCTATGCTTTGCATCATACGTTTGGTAAACTTAGACATTCTGCGTAAAGGCATCTCTTGGAATGTATCACTTACTCTCTGAAAATCATTGTAACCTGCTTCTGGAGAGACATCTATACGTTTTACCAAAGAATCCATTCGAGTATATGATTCATCTTGTTCTAACTCAAAATCAATCTTGGCATCCGTATATAAGTATCCTCCATCAGGAACTCCAAAAAACTTTCTGCAACTATAGAATGTGTCTATGCCTGCTATTGGTTTAGAGAAGAATGCTTGTGTATAATCCAGAATGAGTTGCTTCTGATATTGGCAAGCCAATTGCTTACAATATTCATCTTGCAATCCCCAATAATTGGTATACATCAATGCTTCTCCATCTTGCAAACGGATATCATCAGTTATATGATAATCTTTATCAATATGATAGAACTCGTAAGGTACGCCAAGCTTCTCTAACGGTTCAACTGCTGAATCGCAAGTGAAATATGGCACATACACCTTACTATACTTCTTACATCGTAGTATATACTCCAAACAAAAGCGTCCGCTATTTAGAGCAATAGCCTCAGCGTGAAGTTCAGGAAATCGAGGCAATTCCAATTCAAAATAGCCTCCGATAGCTGTAATATTATTTTCTTGCTTCATTTACGACTACGACAATATTGATGATTAAGACTCAACAACCACCTTGCACCAAGATTCGATGTCACTCATTGCGACCTCTAGTTCTTCCAATGTATTGAAGCGAACAACCAAGGTGCCAATGGCATGGTTAGCTCCGTCAAAACTTTCCACTTTATCACCTGGTGATACCCAGAGGTCTGTTTCAACGACACGCTCCTGCTTATCCTCAGCAATATCTATTTGCTTAAAGATGCCAGCCTTATCTGCATGAAGGATGACTTCTGCCAGATGACCATAGTAATGAGGGGCATTCAAGTCGTCAATCGTTTCTCCAATTGCTGCCTTCACTGCACACTCCACCAGTTTGGTTCGGGTTGAGTAATTGAGCATTTCAGCCAATCGATTGCCACCTCCACGTGGAGAAACTTCCATGATGTAAGGCTTTCCATTGGTGCAAAGTCTTGTCTCGACATTATAGATACCTGTTTTCATATCAAGCAATGTCATCAATCGCTGCAGCTCTGATTGCAACTCATCCTGAGCCCAAGTAGGAATAGTGGAAGGCCAACTATAGGCTGAAGGAGTATATGGATTGGTAGCCTTCACATCGAAGCGCTGGTCTGAGAAAGAACAATACACCAATTTTCCATCTATTGTAAAACAATCGGTATCTGACGAATTACCCTCTTTCTCCAAGAAATCCTCAATGATAAAATGTCCATTATGAGCCTCGCTCAAAGCATATTCTACAGCCTTAGCTAAATTCTCTGGATTATCAACACGAGACACGCCCTTGCTACCAGCGGAATCTACTGGTTTAACGATCACAGGCCAATTAAAGAAATCAACATCCTTCAATGCATCTTCCAAGCATGTATATCCCTTGGCATTTGGCACGTTAAATCCATTCTCGGTCAAGAACTGGCGGAACTTGGACTTATCCTGCAAGATAGAAACAGACTGATAAGGACCTTGGAATGGCAAGTTCATTTTCTCTGCCACATAAGCAGCAGTTACCACACCTGGATCTACAGCAAATGACATGATGCCATCAATCTGCTTTTCCTGCGCCGCCTTCAACACAGCCTCCTTATCTATGATACTAACATTGACATATTCATCAGAATACTTATGGGCAATATTGTTAGGCAAATAATCGCAAGTAATGACATAATAACCCAACTTGTGAGCAGCCTTAATTACCGGAAGGAGATAACGGAGACCTCCAAGAAGCATTAACTTTTTTTGTTCCATAAAAATCAGTTTACTTAATGATACAATCCAAAGTTCTTTGAACATCCTCATCGCTCAATGCATGGTGCATAGGCAAGCAAATCACGCTATCCGCCATCTTATGAGCATTAGGAAGATTCTCTGGAGCGGCACTCTCCAAACCACGATAGGTAGAGAACTCACTAATCAATGGGTAGAAGTAGCGACGTCCTAATACATTTGCAGCCTTCATCTTGGCATAGAGTTCATCACGAGTCATACCATATTTCTCTGCATCTACAAAGATTGGGAAGTAGCTATAGTTATGTTTTACTCCAGGCATATCATCAAAGAAGGTAATACCCTCTACTGGGCGCAAAGCCTCACGATACTTGATGGCTACCTGATGGCGAGCCTCGATGGCTGCATCCACTTGCTTCAAGTTGAGCAAGCCATATGCGCTACGCATCTCATCCATCTTACTATTGATACCAGGACCTACAACCGTTGTCTCACCTGCAAAACCGAAGTTTTTCAAGTAGTCAATGCGCTGCTTGGTTTTCTCATCATGCATAATCATAGCACCGCCCTCTATGGTATTATATACCTTAGTGGCATGGAAGCTGAGGGTTGACATATCACCAGCATTCAGGATGCTCTCACCATTGACCTCTACACCAAAGGCATGGGCCGCATCATAGATAACCTTCAAGCCATACTTATCTGCAATCTCCTGAATAGTCTTGGTATCACAAGGCTTGCCATATACATGAACAGGCATGATGGCTGTTGTCTTAGGAGTGATAGCAGCCTCAATCTTGTTAGGATCTAGATTACCCGTTGCAGGGTCAATATCAACGAATACAGGCTTGCAACCATTCCACCAAATGCTATGAGTAGTTGCTACGAAGCTATATGGGGTTGTGATGACCTCACCTGTTACACGAAGTGCCTGCAATGCAGTAAGCAATGGCAAGGTACCATTGGTAAAGAGACTCACGTATGGAACTTTGAGGTACTCGGCAAGAGCAGCCTCCAGTTTCTTATGATAATCACCATTATTTGTTATCCACTTGCTGTCCCAAATTTTCTTGAGTTCAGCTGTAAAGTCATCAAGACTTGGAAGTAACGGAGACGTTACTGTTATCAAATTTTTATCCATAAATATTTGATTTTAAATTATTTTCCTTTGAATCTATTCGGAATCATATCCATCGCATCATTCCATTCTGATTTCAATATAAATCTTGCACCAGCAAGATAGAATACGATGCCTACAACTATACCTATTATTAATTGAGCATATATATTGGTGGTCAGTAAGAAGGAGGCGTGAATAACCAGCCACATGGCAAAGGAAACGCCAAAAACAGGAAGGAGGTCGCCCATCTGCTTCAGATAACCCACTTGTATCAGTTTACCTGTATAATAGGTATTAATGATCAAGGCTATCATAGAACTAACGATACCACCACTCACCATCCAAATGATACCATGAGGAATGGTTACACACATAATACCCACACCTACTATTTTCTTGATAATCTCTAAGCGGAAGAATAAATCCGAACGTCCTTTCACCGTAAGCAGGTTTAGATTAATTGCATGAATCGGATACCACATCATCTGGAAGCAGATAATCTCCAAAAGCAGGATACATCCCTCCCACTTATCTGTCAACACCACTCTAATTAATGGATCTGCAACAGCAGACAGCATCAGCATCATTGGGAATATGAGAAAGGCTGACAATTTCAGAATCTTGCGGTAATTTCGTGCCAAACGTTCATCCTCATTCTGGATACTACTTAATACTGGGAAGGTTACTCGCTGCAATACACCTGTTAAATTACTTGAAGGAAGAGTAGAAAATTGTTGTGCTCTCGTATAATTACCCAAATCTACTGCGCTAAAAAACTTACCGATAACAATAGGAAATATATTGTTGTAAGTGGTATCAAGCAAACCGGAACCCAACATTTTACTTCCAAATCCCCAAAGATAATGGAAAGAATCCCAAGACCAGCGTCTCTTTGGTTTCCATTTACCAAGAACCCAGAGAAGAACCGTTCTTATCAAATAGCCACCTACCTGTTGGAATACCAATGACCAAACGCCATATCCATTATAAGCCATCAAAAGGCCAACGACACCACTAACAATTGCACCAGAGAGGGACACAACGGCTTGCGTCTTGAAATCAATCTTTCGGGTAAGGATGGCTTGCTGAACAGCACATAACGGATTAAAAAGTGTTGCCAAGGCTGTAACCTTCAAAAGGTCAGCTAATATTGGGGTATTATAAAAATCGGCAATCAAAGGAGACGAGAAGAATAAAGCTAAATAGCAAACCACTCCTACACCTATATTAAAATAGAATGCAGTGGAGAGGTCATCCTCCGTCAAATTGGGTTTTCTAATGAGAGCTGTAGAGAAGCCGCTATCAATGAAGCATTGAGCGATTGCTAAGAACACGAGAGGCATAGCAATCGTACCATAATCCTCTGGTGACAACAGTCGAGCGAGAATGATTCCAAAAAGGAATTGCACACCTTGCGTAGCAAATCGCTCAATCATGCTCCAAACTAATCCTTTTTTTGTTTTTGATTTTAAATTATCAGACATTATCTATCCTTATACATGTTCTCATAATACTTCTGATAGTCACCAGAAGTGACGTTGTCCATCCATTCCTGGTTCTCGAGATACCATTTTACGGTTTCCTCGATTCCCTCCTCAAACTGGAGAGATGGCTCCCACCCCAATTCCTTCTGCAACTTTCTAGAGTCGATGGCGTAACGCATATCGTGACCCTTTCTGTCAGTTACATAAGTGATGAGATCCATATCCTCGCCTTCCTTTCTGCCGAGCAATCTATCAACAGTCTTGATTACCACCTTGATGATATCGATATTCTTCCACTCGTTGAAACCGCCGATGTTGTAAGTCTCGGCTATCTTACCCTTGTGGAAAATCATATCGATGGCACGGGCATGATCTACTACATACAACCAGTCGCGCACGTTCTCACCCTTACCATATACAGGCAATGGCTTGCGATGACGGATATTGTTGATAAACAGCGGAATCAACTTCTCTGGGAACTGGTATGGACCGTAGTTGTTAGAGCAGTTGGTCACGATGGTAGGCATACCATATGTATCGTGGAAAGCACGGACGAAGTGGTCTGAGCTTGCCTTGGATGCTGAGTATGGAGAGTGAGGATTATACTTGGTAGTCTCTACGAAGAACTCCTCGCCGTAAGCCTCATGGTTCTTATCGCTGGATGCCTTGGTAGTGAAAGGTGCAGGAATGCCCTCAGGATGAGTCATCTGCAATGCACCGTATACCTCATCGGTAGAGATGTGGTAGAAGCGCTTACCCTCGTATCCCTCAGGAAGACTTTCCCAGTAAATCTTTGCCGCCTGGAGCAGAGACAAGGTTCCCATCACGTTGGTCTGAGCGAAAGTGAATGGATCCTTGATACTTCTATCTACATGGCTCTCGGCAGCGAGATGGATGATGCCATCCACCTTGTAGTCCTGCATCAGCTTCAGCATCAGATCGAAATCACATATATCACCCTTAACGAAAGTATAGTTAGGCTTGTCCTCGATGTCCTTGAGGTTAGCCAGGTTGCCTGCGTATGTCAACTTGTCGAGGTTGATGATGTGATACTCAGGGTATTTGTTCACGAAAAGTCTTACTACGTGTGAGCCGATGAAACCAGCACCGCCCGTGATAATGATATTCTTCATTGTTACTTTACTTAAAGAGAGATAGATGAGTTTGAGAACAGAGCGAAAAGTAGCTTATAAAAATGCTCTTATCCTCTCCCTCACCTATCTTATATTTTAATATTCTAAATTCTTCTTTAATGTACCATCTGCTTCATCAAGGATTGAAAGCAGATACTTGCCATAGTCATTCTTCAACATGGGTTGTGCATTCTCTCTCAATTGCTCTGCAGTAATCCAACCTTGACGGTATGCGATACCTTCCAAGCAAGCAACCTTCAAGCCCTGGCGCTTTTCCAAGACTTCGATAAAGGTAGATGCCTCTGAAAGGGAATCATGGGTTCCGGTATCGAGCCATGCAAATCCTCTTGCCATGGTCTGAACCTTCAGCTCCTTATCCTTCAGAAACTCCTGGTTCACTGTAGTGATTTCCAACTCACCACGAGCGGAAGGCTTGATATGCTTAGCTACTTCTACTACCTTGTTAGGATAGAAATACAAGCCTACCACTGCATAGTTGCTCTTAGGATGCTGAGGCTTCTCTTCAATGCTCAGGCAATTGCCTTGCTCATCAAACTCTGCAACTCCATATCGCTCCGGATCACTTACACGATAACCAAAAACGGTTGCCTTGTTGTTCTGCTCTGCATCTACTACTGCCTGATGTAACATCTGATTTAATCCTGCACCATAGAAGATATTATCGCCTAATACGAGGCAAGCAGCCTCATCGCCAATGAATTTCTCGCCGATAATGAAGGCTTGGGCTAAGCCATCTGGTGATGGCTGCTCTGCATATTCGAACTTGACACCTAACTGGCTACCATCGCCTAAGAGGCGTTTGAAACCTGGTAAGTCAAATGGTGTTGAGATTATGAGTATCTCACGGATACCAGCCAACATCAATACTGATATTGGGTAGTATATCATCGGTTTATCAAAGATTGGTATCAGCTGCTTGCTGATTCCCTTTGTGATGGGGTACAAGCGTGTACCGCTACCACCTGCTAATACTATTCCCTTCATTGCCTTAATGTTAAATGATTAGTATCTTGTTTACTTGTATAAATCTACATTGATGTCGAATGGACTATCAAAGTCTTTCAGCATAGCATGTTTTGTATCTTTCTCAGAGAGATTGGCATGCTCTGTAGGAATCTTCCAATCAATACCGAGGGTATCATCGAGGATAGAAATACCACCATCTGACTCTGGATGATAGAACTCATCGCACTTGTATTGGAAGACTGCTGTTTCTGAGAGAACGGAGAAACCATGGGCAAAGCCCTTTGGAATGAAGAACTGACGATGATTGTCTTCTGTCAGTTCTACTGCCACATGTTTGCCATAGGTTGGTGATCCTTTGCGGATATCCACTGCTACATCAAGTACTCTACCTTTTACGCAGCGTACCAACTTGCTCTGGGTATAAGGAGGGCGCTGGAAGTGCAGGCCTCGCATTACGCCATAGCTGCTCATAGACTCGTTGTCCTGGCAAAAGTGAACACTGTGTCCCAGGATTGGGGCTACCTTTTCTTCAAACTCTCGCTCGCTGAAGCTCTCGAAAAAGTAGCCACGAGCATCACGGAAGAGGCGTGGCTCTATAATGAGTACGCCTTCTATTTCTGTTTTGATTATATTCATTGTTCTTGTTTTAATTTTTGTTGTTATAATAAGATTTTTCGAATCACCCCGTCCCTCTTTCCAAAGAGGGCTCCACTTTCTCCCCAAGCCCCTCTTCCTCAGGAAGCGGGGATGTAACCGCCCTCCGGTGCTCAGAACCGCTACGCTATAAGGTTGGCGGACCATCAAAGGTCTTCGCCATGTTGTGCGGGATGGGACCGCCTGGGGGAGTGATTATTTTATACCATTTGCAAGGAACTGAGACAAACATATAACCGAATTATTCCTTTTCCAAATAGGTTTAATCCGTATTATCTGCTTTATTTTTTTTACAGGTTTCGTCATTTTGAAGGATTTTATGGGACTGGCTTTAACTTCTATAGATACAGATTGCTTATTGAATCCAACTATATAGCCTTTTAAGTCGCGCATATACCCATTAAAATACCACCCTAATTGCATTCCATTAAATCCATATACAGCATAAGCTTTATCCAAATAAGCTACAGGCACACCATTCCATAAATAAAAAGTATTCCCATCGTCTTTATCTAGATAGGCTATCGGGGTTCCATTATTGTCATAGAGAGTTTCCTTCATGGTTTAATCTTCCTTAGTTTCATTTTGTCGTGTTCTCAATTCTTCTTCTGTGAAAGACTCACTGCAACTTTTTGAAGCCAACAGAACTCTAAGATTTTCTTTTGCAAGATTATCCTTTAATTCCTGTTCCTTTGTAAATTGAACAGGCTCATAAAATCTATCAATTTCCGTTTGTTTCAATTCTTTATAACCTAAACTTAATGCCATTTCAGACAGTAAATCTAAAGCAAAAGAATTATTATTTGGAAAATCAGGAGATAGGGAATTCAAACTATTATGATAATCCTTCCATGCTTGCCTAACTTTCTTATCATCTTGGAAAACCACATCTATCAAATTTAAAGCATCTACCTTTTCCTTCAATATTGTTGTTGTTTTCCGATTTGCCATCAATGTAAAAAACAAATTCCGCTTAGCATCTTTCTTCGCCTTTCGATCCTGGAATTTTGTTCCTCCTAACCATATTATAATAGGAATTATCGTCACACCAACAATCTGGCATATCGCTAAAAATGTTTGAGTATCCATTATTTATCAGAATTTATAAAAAACAAAAACGTATAACTAATGCAAGACCAAATCCAAACACTCTAAAATTTTTAAAGCACGTTCAAAATGTTCTACGATTTCATTAAAAGACATCGATATGTCTATGCCATGAGCCACATTATTCCGAACTTTATTTATAGAATCCAATGACTGTTTTACCATTGAACCAGATTCTAGCTGCTGAAGTTTTTCCTTAAAAAGTTTGCATTTATCTTCATCGAAGGCATTTAGAATCTTACAGATATTAGCTAAAGAAGGATTCTTAGATGATTCTCTTACATGAGTTGATATAAAACTTACTAATTGATCAGAGAATTGCTCATAATAATCTGCAATAATAGACTTGTAACCCTGCTCTAAAGTACCACAACAACGAACCGCAGCATATTTAGTAAGGAAGTTACTGACTGGTGACATTGCACCAACCACTTCTATTAAAGCCTTTAATCGAGTCATTTCTTGCCTACAATCTTCTATAGACAAATTAACCTCCTCATTATGCATCATAATTCCATTCCGTATATTTCAGACAAAACTAACTTTATTCGCTTATGAATATTCACCGCTTGCATCGTACCGGAAGTTATACAGTCACGATATTCCTGATTTCTCAACAACAACTCTTTCTTAGAATTCAAGTTCTCATTAGTGCCTATGAAACCTCTCTCCAAAGCTATAGATGTACCAATCATCAATGAATCAAAAATTGTAGCATACATTTTTTTTCGATACTTCGTAAAATCGTTTTGAAGATTGAAAAAAGCATTTTCATCAAATCTATCATAAATGAAATCTATGGTTTCTGTGAACTGTTTTTCTTTACACTCCAAAAAGTCTGAAGAAGCAGACCTATAATGAGACATATACTGATTGAGCGTCTGCTTCAAACTAACATAAGATTTTGTCGTATTATACACATCAGGAGTACTCATTGCGAAAAAACGCAAAATCAATTCTAAGTCAAGCATTCTTTCATCAGGTTTCTCGCTCCCATACAAAGCTCTCCATTTTTCATTAGCATTCAACTGAAAAAGCAACGTATTCATATCACCTTGATATACACAATTTCTTATTTCCTGCGCATTCAGTGTTTTACCACTTGTATTAATACGTTCAAAGACCTGATAAAGTCCAGAATCATTATTAGGCTTTTTCTGCTCAAAAATGATTGCATGTATTGAATATAAACGTAATCTTCGTTTATCAGACTCAGAAAGCTCTCTATATGTTTTATTTCTCCACCTCTCATTGATCAAAGGAGAATTATATAGTCTAAATGGTTCTTCAGTATTTTTCCATGTACCTTTAGATATATAATCCACTAAAGTTGTCAAACGTTGATAACCATCGATGATCAATCTCTTATCATCAGCAACATTAGCCAAGAATATACTTGGTATAGGAAGTCCCAACAGTAAAGACTCTATAAAACGGCTAGCCTCCTTCTTATCCCACACATAATTACGCTGAAGCTCTGGCTTTATAATGTCTCCGTCTTCATACTGAGTAATTAATTCACGGACTGAAGGATCGGCACCCCACGACTGAATATTAAACAAATCATCGTTAGAGAACTCATCTTCACGCTCATCTTTACCATATTCAATATTCTCAAATTCACCCATAATTACATATATTTAACCAGTAAATTTATCAACAGACTAATTTATTCCTTATTCTTTGTCCTATAACGATTTGTTATAGAAACAATATGACTTCCATCTTCCCATTTCCATACATTAGTTATGTAATAACGTTTGGCTGGCTTTTTCTCTGGTCTATTTGGAAATGACAAAGTCTCCACGACCAAATCACACTTAAGCGTGGTACCTGCATCAAACTTAACTTCATAATTGTTGACTTGAGTAATGAAATCGTCATCTTGAATTTCGGCAACAATTTGTTCCCCATTAAAACGGCAATGCCATTTCAATTTTATGTCATGTGCAAAAACCGGAGAAACTACAGCTACTGTTGTACCTGCAATTGTCTCCGAAGTCTTGACTTTTCCTTCTGGTATTATTTTTTTATCAAAATCTGCACGTTCGATTTTAGAAGAAACATAGTTTTCATCACCATCTTCCGACTTAATAGAAGACTCTATTGAAACAATAGAGGGTTCTTTCTGTGCATTTTTATAAAAGGAAGAAACACATTTATACAAAGTTTCATCACTTTCGACTAAAATTTCTGCCTCTTCTGCTGAAATATTTCCTCTCTTCAATTTCTCCATAATTTCAATTCGTTTATCAATATTTTCTAAGGTATTTTGTTCCATATTGAAAAAACGATTTACAGAACCTGACAGCAAAAGAGAAAGTGTTGCTCCTAAAATAGTATCCTTATTAAAAATAACCTGTAAAGTACTTACAACCCCACCAGGTTCCAAAGCACAAGTTTCTATTCTAATACATTCACCAGTGTACTGAGCCATATGCTGCAATGCCTCAAATAGCTGTAATTGGCATTTAGCTAATACAATTGCATCCATCTGATGCTTCTGTTCATCATTTAAATAAAAATGAACATCCAAATCTATCACTGAAAATTCCTTATTCATAATTATACCTTTTTATATGATTTTTCTATTTTTTGTTCTCCATCACAGTATCGCTCTGCGCTGTAAGCATCCAACCCCTATGACAACACAACTCCATCCCCAGTGTTTACTGGGGATACAGAGTATTTAAAGGAGTTAGACTTTTCGATTTTTACAGATAAATCACTAAAGTTCTTTACCACCTAAGAATTGGCCTAGGGCGGACATCATGCGGAGTTGCTTGGCTGATGGGGCTTTGATGCCTTTGTTTGCCATATCCAAATAGAAGTTGAGACTGGTGGTTAAGGCTTTGGTTAACTCTGATGGCATCAGCATGTGCCATTCCCGGTTCTCCTTATCCTCGTAGGTTGCTACCAAGAATAGTTTCTGAAGCTTATACTGAGTCTTGCGCATCTTGCGCACTACGTAGGTGTTGGCATCGCCTTTTACAAACTCATCCACCATCTGGAGTTCCTGCTTGTTCAAACGGCTCAAGATCTCTATTGGATTATCCAACATCTCCTGAGCTATTCGCCTAGCAGTCTCATCTTTTTTCAAGTTGGGACTTACTTATAAGTCGAGTTTGTCACATGCTTTCAGCATATTGACTTTCGTTGTGCTATTGAGTAGCTGAACCAAGCGGATGCTATCAGCTGTAAAGTTCTTATTTGGAATTACAATCATAAAATTATAATGTTTCTTGTCCCCATACAGCATCATCTTTATGATAGACAAGGGTGCGGGAGCTACCTAAAAAGAAGGTCGCTCCTGGCTTGATTGAGAAATAAGATTTCATGATTTTATATTTTTGTTCCCCATTGCAGTATCGCTCTGCACTTGTCGTCACTCGAATGAGGAGTTTATTCTAATGTCCCACAGATCTCACAGATTTACACAGATTTCTTCGTTGCAAGCAACGGTAGTCACTATGCCTCACAGCAATAGATATTTCTCTGCACGCGAATTACGTATTTTTTTTCGGAACACGAATTGCACGAATTACACGAATAAGTTGCTTAGTCTCGAAAGATTCGTGTTCAACACTCAATATTATTCTTTTAAGTCGCACACGGATCTCACGGATCTCACGGATTTTTTTCGTTGCAAGCAACGATTCGTATATCACCAAGACTGCGTCTCTACTATATTACTGCATATGGTGCACAACTATTAATCTTGACTAAATCTAATTTTTTCATTCTTACAACACACAAAATGATTCTGCTTCCTTACCGGTTCTGCGGCGATAGTCATCACGCATACGCTTTTCCATTTGTGCTATGTATTCTGCCTTCCGCTCTCTAGAAGCCTTGAAGCGACGCATAAAATCTGCTTTTCTTTCTTCTATGTTCATAACGTCGTATTCTTCTTAGTAAGTATCTAACCTGTCATTTTATTTAACTGCATAATGAGCCAAAAAATCCTTAGGGGTCAAGACTTGCAATTCCGAAAAAGGAAAATCCTTAACGTTTCTGGTAACAATATAATCCACACCTATTGCCTTAGCAGAAAAATATTGCAATGCATCTTCAAAGTCCTTAGCCTGCAAAGTTACTGCGGACTTTACAGCATTCGAATCGACAGATGCTATTTCGGCAAATTCAAACAAACTTGCAAGTACTGCATATATCGCTTCACCAGGGAACTTCTTTCTGCCTATATACGCCATATTAGCACAAGTTAAAGAAGATACATACAATGAACATCCTTGATTATATCCATAAGCCAAGATGGCTTCAGCATCATCACTAAAGCCTTCTCGATCCAGATAATAATCAAGAACCACATTCGTATCTAAAAATACCTTCTTCATTACTTGCTCAATATATAGTTTAATCTTTCATCCTCACTATCTTCCACACCAGCTAATACTCCTCGCATCTTTTTCAAATGCAAAGGCAACTGATACCGAGATGCTTTCGAATGCGGCTTAGCAAACTTAAACTCCTCTATAAAGAAACGAAAAGACTTCTTCACAACATCTGCTACATCCAAATTGTTTACATGAGCAAAATTTTCTATGTCGTGATATGTATTATTATCTATTGTAATTGTATTCATAATTGTATCTCCTTTTTTTGACTGCAAATATATGGTTTTTATATGAAACTACCAAATTTTTAAAGGAATTTTTGTTTCAAGTCCAAATCCCACGCAGATTCATTCGAGAATTTTCCTCTAGAATCGTCTTTTCATCAGATGAACCTTGCTGCAATGAGACTTGAAGCTCTGCAACACGAGATTGCATATGCTTCAGTTCTGCATGCATGGATGGTATCAAACTCTTAATATCAGTATTCATAATATGAAAGGTTATATATTATATAGGTACCGCCATACGGGCTAATGGTGATTTACCGTTCCATACTCCATCCTCAAAATCATTTACCATACAAACACTATATTTCTTGTCTATAGAAGCAAATGTTGAATCTTTAGTAATACTCTTGAAGGAACAATCTATTATTACTTGAAATGAGGTATCATATTTCTATTAGACAAAACTTAAACATATATAAACGACTGGGGAACTTTAAAGTTAGCAATAACCGTTGTTGGATCAACAGCCTCCTTGTACTGCTTACATTCCTTTATCTTGAGGGCCACGCCTTTATCTTTTCCTGTATAATACTGTTGGAAGAAAGACTTGGTTACACCAGAGTATTCTTTCGTTTGATTCCAAATATTCGCAGGGGTATCACAGATAATCTCTGCTATCTTGAACTCGCCTACAATCTTGCTGATGGGACGGCTGGCGTAGATATATACGGTATCCACCTTTTGCTTGAAGAGAACCTTGCGGTACTCATATTGCTTTTCCCCAGAAAAGATTTTCTCAACAAACTCTGGCTTAATCGATAATATAACGTTCATCTATTTCTCCTAATTCCAATAGTTTATCAAATTGAGCATCGGTCAACTTGAAGAATCCCCAATACTCAGGGTTCAAGCCAACCTGCTCTTTCATCACTTTATTGATTACTTTCTTAGTGAAAGCTATGTTATACAACATCTTGATGACAATGAAACAATTCCTTGTTCTATACCATCGTCTCAATTCATATTCCTTAAATACCGAATAACGATTGGTATAATTCACAAAAGCATCTTCATTTTCAAAGTCTTTGAAGGTCTTGACCTCACTAACTGTACAAACAGATGTACAAACACTGCGATACTTGGCTGGACCTTGGAAATCACTAGTCCTATAAATGACAAGTTTGTCGCCTGTTTTCAAATATCTAGTACCTTTCATCCAGCAAAGGTATATCTTATAGATGCTGTTAGTCTCAGAAACATCCTGTATAAGATCATACTTCTGTTCGTTTTTCAAAATGGAATCCGGAAAAAGCTGTGTATGGTATTCTGGAACTATAGAAAGAACATACTTATTAAAACCCGCTTTTCTAACAAAAGGATAGTCGAGTTTTAAATCACCTATATGGTTTCTCATATTCTTTATCAATACATATTCCGAATTACCGTCCTCATGAGGCTTGTCCGCCTCATGTAAGAATCCAAACTTCTCAAACATACGAATCAAGCCTTGTAACTCATCTGTAGGGAACATGGTGACATAGACTTCTTCCACATCCTCGGCTATAGCCAAATCCATGATTTTCTTCATGAAACGCTCGCCACGTGTGGTATGACGATTGTCATTGTCCACCTTGAATGTGCCGACCTTCAAGCGTTTCCTCGCAGGTTGCACAGGTACCATATCTGATAGTTCCTCTTCCTCTATCTTCAAATAAAGAAAGTCTTTCAGTTCTCTATTAATATAATAGGTGTAGGCTGTTGCACCTGCAGCTTCCTTTTTATGATACCACTCATCAAACTCGGGATAACTCGACCTCAAAGAATCAAAGAATGAATCTTTGAGATTGATGTCTGAAAATCGCTCTAATTGCAAATCCATAATTCAACTTTTATGATTGAAAATTATCTTTTATACTACTAGAAGAATCATCATGTATATTTTGTTTCGCCTGACTAGCATTTGGCGCTATCACGTTGTTGCCACCATTAACATTGAACATAACGTGCGGGTCTTGACACTCCTTGATCTGGTCTATCAGGTCATGGTATTCCTTAGGCATCATCTTTCGGAGCAAACAATGTACACGAGAGATGTCTGCATAATGATTCTCATTCATGAACTCTTGTGCCTTACGTATCATATGAATATATATTTCTCTCATGTTTTCGGGAATATAAGTTACTTGCCCAAGTAATATAATATACTTGGCAAAGTAATATAATATACTTGCTCAAGTAATATAATATACTTTTTGAGGGCTATTTCATCGATTTGACTGGCGGATAGCCTTTTTTCTTGCATCCCATGCATTGTTGATGTAGAGGCGGAGGTTATCTACTCCCTTGCCTGTCTTCACATTCGTGAGGAATGGAAGGAGGAGATGGATGAAATCTTTCTTGGCGATAAGGTCGGCATCTATCGCCTCCTCGTTCTGGCACATCGTGGCTACTACCTCGCCCACTTCCTTTGCTTTCTTGCAAGCGGTGAGGAGAGAGATGTAACCTCGGAGAGATTTCACCTTATTAATATATATAGCGAGACGCTGCTCATCTTCATTAGGTGCATCGGTGGATTCGCCTTCTGAATGGAGCTTTTGGTCTGCGAATTGGTCGCCATAGAAGTTTTGTACGGCTTCTGTGGCATTGGGGAGGATTTGGTTGTTGCCTCCGTATATGTTGAAAGTCACGTTAGACTTGCTGTTTTCTTCCATTTCTAGTAGGGATATTTAATGGTTGTTCAACGAATATTCAATGGTTATTCAACGCTATTCCATAAAGTTGATTTCGCCTCTCATTTTTTATACCTTTGCATCAGTTAAACGAAGAACGAAGAGTGAAGAGTGAAGAATTCATTACCCCGGGCATTCGACATTCTGAGTTTTGAGTGAGACATAGGTAACATTAGTATTAACATTTTAAAAGAAAGGATTAATTATGATTGAGTATTCTGTATTTTTGATGACCAACTACCTCAAGCCTGAGGACGGGGCTAAGGCTTATGCCAAGAACCAAGTTCGTGAAATCTGGGACTTGAACAAGTTTTGCAAGCACATTGCATCACATAACGCTGGCTACAGCCGAGGTATGGTGAAAGCCATCCTGTCGGACATGTGTGACTGCATTGTAGAGCAACTGCTCAACGGCAACAAGATTAAACTCGGTGAGTTTGGTGTCTTTAGCATCTCCATCAACTGTGAGGGTGCGGAGTCGCTGGAGAAGTTTACCGAGGAGAACATCAAGTCGGTGAACATCAAGTTCAACCCTGGTGTGGACTTTGAGAACCTTGTTGATAAAGCTGAGTTCAAGCTCGTGGCAAGCCGTGCTGGTCAAGCTGCCTTGCTCAAGGCTGAAAAGGCGAACGAGACTACCGTTGACCTGGAGGCTGCGAAGAAGAAGCCTACCAAGGACGACAAGAATGACAACAAGCCATCGGGTGATGGTGGTGATACACCAAACCCTGGCGGTGGAAGCAGTACCGACTCTGGCACCGACGGTAGCGGTGATGGCCTGGAGTAGGATTCTCCCTGTGACTGCATCCTGCATAATGCAGGGTGTGGTCACCCCTTCAAACTTATGTTTCACTTTTAAACACATTTCTGATTATGAAGAATTTTAATGATGGTTCCAAGAAGATTTCTTGGGTTTCAATTTTGAACGCTGCTGTTCAAGCTTTGATTGCAGCTCTTACAGCACTGGGAGTAAGCTCATGCGCAAATGCCTTATAACAATGTTAAGTGTTGAATGTTAAATTTTGAATGTTGAATTATGAGACAAAGTCAATATATGTCGGCTAACGACATTAAATATCTGGTTTTGCATTGCTCGGCTAGCCGATGCAATCAGGACTATAGTGTAGAACAGCTGCGCCGTGACCATAAGGCTCGTGGGTTTTATGACATCGGCTACCACTTCTACATCCGTAAGGATGGAACGATGACGCAGCACCGGATGCTGTTGGAGGTTGGTGCTCATGCCAGACCTTATAATAGATGCTCTATCGGCATCTGCTATGAGGGAGGGCTCGATGAGCAAGGCAAACCTTGCAACACCATGACAACTGAGCAGGAAACGAGACTCATTGACCTTTTCAGGAATCTGAAGATTCTCTTTCCGAAAGCGAAGATTGTGGGGCATCGGGATTTGCCGGGGACTACTCCCAAAGAGTGTCCGTGTTTGGATGCGGGCAGCTGGGCTGCTCATCATCATCTCGATTAATACTCTGTTACTGGCGAGGTACTTTTCCTCGTCAGTACCACTTGCTTAATATCTGACATTTCCATATACTCTATTCGATTTTTTGCAAGTATGCTTTAGGAATATATCCTGTCGTAACAGCACACAACCCCTTGATACTCACATAAAGTTTATGATCTTTTTTGATACGGACGACATAGCCTTCCGCTCCTTTCAAAGGACCTTCAATGACTCGGAACTTATCGCCTCTGGTAAACTTGGGATTATACTCATCGTAAAAATCCAGTCCTTCAACACCAGAAGTTGCTACAATATTGAAGATTTTCACTTCACGTTCTGAAATTTTAGAAGGTTCTTTCAAGTTCTCAGAATTTTTGCCACGATAGAGCATCACTTTATTGAGAAATTTGCGCTCCATCTCTTCGGCTTCTGTTCTCGTAGTACGGAAAAGAATGAGAGATGGCATAATAGGAACTTCCTTCACCAGACTCTTTTTCTTATTCTTGTCCCAATATTCTTGTTTCACATCATAAATATGCTCTATTCCTTTGGCAACGAAATATGCCTTGATAGGCTTTCCTTTCCCAAAAAATATCTTGAATGCGTACCAACTCTCCTCTTTGTCTGGTTGTATCATTGTTTATTTTTTTCTATTTTGATCAGGGTGTACTTCTCATTCCCCCGTGTCGTGAAATCATGTTTCAAAACACTTGGCAAGAAAGGGTTGGTTAGTCTATTTCCAATAACGGAAACCTCTAATCACAGACGTACTCCTGATCCAAGAGCATGATAGTCTGCAACCCTTGGAATGATTAGCTGTCCGATTCCTTTGTCCTCAAAATCCTTCCCTCAATCACTCCCGTTCTTCTGAATCTCTATATAAGAGACACAGAAATGCCGAAAACATTCGTTCAATCAACGACTTAGGAAATTATGTACGAAAAGAAGGTAAGCGGCTCCGCGTTTATACCTTGCCCTTTATCGTAAAAGTTCTTACCTTT
>ENA-ORSQ01000212-ORSQ01000212.1-human-gut-metagenome-genome-assembly--contig:-NODE-212-length-44376-cov-4.041673_pt1 | contig 44376 bp, 37 predicted proteins | sample MGYA00241900_ERZ509164 | MGnify/ENA primary metagenome ERZ509164 (study PRJEB26280, sample SAMEA2338807) | human gut metagenome | biome: human gut; feature: human-associated habitat; material: faeces...
CCTGACCTGTGGCGATGGCGTAGTAGCACAGCAGCCACGATGCGCCAGTCGCAATGCCCGATGCCGCGAGAAATACGAGTTCGTAGCGGTCTACGTGCACGGCTTGGCCCATCTTGCCTTTAGCTGCCACGATTGCCCATGCCATAACCAGTACCACACAGGTACGGATTGCCGTGGCCAGGTTGGACTCGACGCCTTCGATGCCAACCTTGGCAAGGATGGACGTGAGCGCTGCGAACACGGCGGCGCCGAGGGCGTAAGCGAGCCAGGTCCGGTCTTGCTGCCGCTCGGGTCCGGCAGACTGCTTCTTCTCGATCATTAAAAACGTGCCGAGGGTGATGACAGCAGTTCCCACGAGCTTAACCGCAAGGTTGCTCGTCTCGCCAAAAAGCACGATGGCGATCAGTGCAGCGAGTACGGTGCTCATCTTGTCGACCGGTACGACCTTATTGACGTCTCCGATGCCCAACGCCTTAAAGTAACAGATCCACGAAGCACCGGTAGCGAGTCCCGAGAGGACGAGAAAGAGCCAAGATCTGGGTTCGATGCTGCCGATGGTTCCAATGGATCCAGAAATGCCCGCCATTGCCCAGGCGAAAACGAGCACCACGCAGGTGCGAATGGCCGTCGCGACATCGGAGTCGGTCTGCTTGATGCCGCATTTGGCCAGGACAGATGTGATGCCGGCAAAGAAAGCCGACACAAATGCTGCTGCGACCCACGACACGGGTGAAATGCCTCCCCAAAGAACGACCGCGCCAGATTTACGGCGCTCGTCCGATGATACCGTCCCGCCATGAAGCTTTGATATCGCTGTGGTGAGACAGGGGCCATAGTTCGAGAGGGCATTTGGTTAAGGCTCGAATCGAAGGTGAATGGTTTTCCGCGAAGTGAACGAGTAAATCTGGACCCCTGGAACATGCACACTTTTTTCGAACAAAACTGCAGGATTCTTAGACAAAAACCGCAGGAATTGAGTCCTTAAAAATGTCGATGCTACAGGGCACTGTTTTTACTCGTTCACTTCTCGGAAAAGTATTCACCTTCGATATGCTGACGGTGTCTTTTTGGTTGCCAAGAACTAGACGGCCTGCTGTGAGGGGCGGTGGTGACGCTATGCCGCCTTGTTTCATTGAAAAAATAAGCGGGGTACCACCTAAGCTTTTTTAGCTGTCGATTACAGATCGCGTACTCGATAAACCTTGGTGCTGACAGCGCAGCTGATTGCACATAGTGCGAGCGCCAGTACTGCAATTCCTGCACACAGACAGCCAAGGACGGCGGGATCGGGATTCGCTCCGGCAATCGACATGAGCCAGTTGCTAATGGGGTTGGAGGAGCTCAGCGTGGCCATGGCAAGGCATCCGAGCATGGCAAACAGGCCAACGGATAGGCGCAGCGCCTCCATGTGTCCAAATCGAAAGAACAGTGGCTGCGCCAAAAACACCATCATGAGGGAGATGAGCATCGATGCTGCCGAGGCGATTGCGATTTCAAAGACCGTCTGTCCTGTCGAAGGAATGCCCGCGCTGTTGAAGAGCGGGATGGCGACGACACTCAAAAGCGTAGCTGCACATGCCATGACGGCGGAGAAGACAATAACGCTCAGGTAGCGTGCACAGATGATGTCTTTGCGCGAGAAGGGCAGCGTTGCCCGGTAGCGCTCCCAACCGTTTTGATTGTCGAAACCGGCCAGTGAGTTCATGACTATGATGGGCGACATGGCGCTGACCGCGCAGGCGCCGGCGCTCATGCCGGAATCGCCATCCGACGCGTTGGCAAGGGTTAGCACGACGAAGATGAACAAGCCGACGCCCGCACAACTCGGGATAAGCGAGCGAGCGATGGCGAGCTCGGACATAAAGGCGCGTTTCATTTCGAAGCCCCTTTCAGCGTGAGGCGAAGATAGTCATCAATGGTTGCCCGATCGCAGGGAATCTCGGGGAAGGCCTCGAGCGTTTCGCAACGGTTGGGCACGAGCACGTCCACGCTATAGGCGTGGTGGACGGCACGGGCGCCTTCGACGCAAGCCATAAGCTCGGCGGCCTGTGCTTGGGTGCAGTGGGCGATGCCGGCGCGGTCGGTAATGTCCTCGCGCGGCAGGTCAAAAATAATCGAGCCATTATCGATGCAGATGACGCGATCAGCGGTGCGATCGAGGTCGGACGTAATGTGGCTCGAGAGTAACACGCTGTGCTGGCCGTCGGCGACAAAGGCAAGCAGCTCATCAAGCAGTTCCTCGCGTGCCATGGGATCGAGGCCCGCGGTGGCTTCGTCCAAAACGAGCAGCTTGGCCTCGTGGCTGAGCGCGCAGGCAAGCTGCAGCTTCATGCCCATGCCGCGGGAGAGGTCCTTGACCTTTGCCTTGGGATCGAGGCCAAATTGGCTGATGAATCCGGCGAACGTTTCGCGGTCCCACGTGGGGTACGCCGGGCCTACGAGCGACTCGATCTGGCCCACCTTGAGCGTGGAGGGGAAGGGGCACGTGTCCAGGACAAGGCCGACACGAGTGCGCAGACAACGCTGCGCTTCATCGGGCGCGTCGGCGCCACAGCGTTGCCCAAACAGGTGCACCTCGCCGGCATCGAGTTTGATAAGCCCAAGCGCGGCTCGAATCGTCGTTGTTTTGCCGGCACCGTTGGCACCCACAAAGCCGACAATCTGGCCGGGCTCCACAGCGAGCGTGACATCACGCAGCGAAAAATGGTCACTCACACGGCGTGAGATGCCTTTGAGTTCTAGCAAGTTTTGCATGGTATAGCCTTTCTTGCAGATGGCTACTGCATGGTTTCGGGGGCTACCAGGTCGAGCATCTCGTGCAGTTTGTCGCGCGTGACACCCAGGGTTTCGGCTTGGCTTGCCGCTTTCGCAAGCAGGTCTTCGATATGGCAGAGCTGGTTTTCGCGCAAAAGCTCCTGGTTGCCCTCGGCGACAAAACAGCCCTTGCCCTGCACGGTGCAGATAAACCCGAGCTGCTCCAGGTCGGCGTAGGCGCGCTTAGTGGTGATGACGCTCACGCCAAGATCGCTCGCGAGCGCTCGGATGCTGGGGAGTTTGGCTCCCGTAGCGAGCGTGCCCGAAAGGATTTGAGTTTTGACCTGCGAGGATATCTGCTCGTAGATGGGCTTGTCGCTCGAATTGGATAGGATGATGTCCACAGCGGCTCCTTAGCTGTTGGGCTACACGTGTATATAACCGGTAAGCACAGTATATATACACTATGCACAGTTATGCAAGAGGCAAATAGGGACTGTCCGCCCGTTCATTCATCTCAATCTGTAACATCTGGAACCGATTTGGACGGCTACCTGTTACAGATTGAGATTTTACTGGCGGGCCCCACCTGGTTGTCTCGATCTGTAACAACTGGAGAAGATTTTGGCTGCTAGATGTTATAGATCGAGACATTGGCCACCTGTCTATCCTTATATCTCAATCTGTAACAGATAGACCCGTTTTGAGTGGCTAGATGTTACAGATCGAGACAAACTGCTGCGGAGTGCCGCCATCGACTGCTACCCCAGGCCCCAACTGATGAATTTGTCCTGATAGGTGTCCTAGAGCGGGATTTCGCGGCTACAATAATACGGTTACAACGACGTAATGCACTCAATGCAAGAAAGGATCCGCATGGCAAGCCTGTCGGATGAAATCTCGTCGCGCCGCACATTCGCGATCATCAGCCACCCGGACGCCGGTAAGACCACGCTTACCGAGAAGCTGTTGCTCTATACCGGCAGCATCCAGACTGCCGGCTCGGTCAAGGGCAAGAGCTCGGCCAAGCATGCCGTCTCGGACTGGATGGACATCGAGAAGGAGCGCGGCATTTCCGTCACCTCCTCGGTGCTGCAGTTCACTTACAACGGCGCCTGCGTCAACATCCTCGATACCCCCGGCCACCAGGACTTTTCGGAGGATACCTACCGTACCCTTATGGCCGCCGACGCCGCGGTCATGGTCATCGACGGCGCTAAGGGCGTCGAGGCTCAGACCAAAAAGCTCTTTAAGGTCTGCACGCTGCGCCATATTCCCATCTTCACCTTTGTGAACAAGCTCGACCACGAGGCCCGCGATCCGTTTGAGCTCATGGAGGAGATCGAGAACGTCCTGGGCATCAATACGTACCCCATGAACTGGCCGATTGGCAGCGGCCGTAACTTCCGTGGTGTGTTCGACCGCCAGACCCGTCGCGTTATCGCCTTTGAGGGCGACGGCCACGCCAACGCCACCAAGAAGGTCGCCGAGGTCGAGGCCGAGCTGGGAGATCCTGCCATGGATGAGCTTATTGGCGAGGAGAACCATAAGAACCTGATGGACGACATCGAGCTGCTCGATGGTGCCGGCGACGAGCTCGACTTGGATGCCGTGGCCTGCGGCAAGCTGAGCCCGGCGTTCTTTGGCTCGGCGCTCACCAACTTTGGCGTGGAGCCCTTCCTTAAGGAGTTCTTGCGCCTGGCCCCGACGCCGCGCGCCTATACCGATACGCTCACCAGCGAGCCGGTCGATCCCTGCCGCGACGACTTTAGCGGCTTTGTGTTTAAGATCCAGGCCAACATGGACAAGAACCACCGTGACCGCATCGCCTTTGTGCGCATTTGCTCGGGCAAGTTCGAGCGCGGTATGGACGCCTTCCACGTGCAGGGTAACCGCAAACTTAAGCTTGCTACGGGCACGTCGATGATGGCCGATGACCGCGCTATCGTGGACGAGGCGTACGCGGGCGATATCGTGGGCCTGTTCGACCCGGGTATCTTTAGCATCGGCGACACCGTGTGCTCCGGCAAGCGCCACGTGCAGTATCCGCAGATCCCGACGTTTGCCCCCGAGATGTTCGCTCGCATTACGCAGGTCGATACGCTCAAGCGCAAGCAGTTCGTCAAGGGTATGGAGGAGCTTGCCCAGGAGGGTGCCATCCAGATCTTCCGCGAGCTGGGCGCCGGCATGGAGAGCGTCATCGTGGGCGTGGTCGGCGTGCTGCAGTTTGAGGTACTCGAGCGCCGCCTCAAGGCCGAGTACCGTGTTGAGGTTCGTCGCCAGCCGCTGCCCTATACGGACATCCGCTGGATCCAGAACGACCCCGATACCATCGATATCCCGGGCCTTTCGCTCACGCGCGACACGCTGCGCGTCGAGGACATGCGCGGCGGCAAGCTGCTGCTGTTCACGAGCCCGTGGAACGTGGATTGGGCAACCGACCACAACCCCGACCTTATCCTGTCGGAGTTCGGCAACGTGGCCTTTTAACGCATCGGCGCGGTGGCCCTGCGGGACTGCCGCGCCGTTTGCTTGCCTTATGCCGTGTGAGCGGCTATTATACCCACCGTCGTCTCAAGACCGAGGCGTCCGAGCAGTTCGGGTCCGATATCCTGCTCGTTAAACCTAAAACCAAAGGAGTACATAATGATCAAGAAGGTCATGGAGGACTACAAGGTCCTGTTGCGGAGCATTCCCGCGGCAACGGTTTCGCTGTTTTTCGTGAGCGTCATCATGATGAACCTGCTGGCCAACAAAGAGCTTATCAGCCTGCCGTATCTGGCACTCGATTGCGGCTTTGTGGTGAGCTGGGTTTCGTTTTTGTGCCAGGACATGATCTGCAAGCGCTTTGGCGCCAAGGCATCCATCAAAATCTCTATTCTCGCACTGGCGGTCAACCTCGCCGTGAGCCTGTGCTTTTGGGCATGCTCGCTCACGCCCGGCATGTGGGGCGCCTACTACGACACGGGCATGATCGAGGTCAACAGCGCCCTTAACGCCACCATCGGCGGCACCTGGTACGTGGTGCTGGGCTCTTCGCTGGCAATGCTCGTTTCTGCCGTGGTTAATTCCACGCTCAACCAGTCGCTCGGTCGTATGCTCAAAAAGAATAACTTTGCGAGCTTCGCCTTCCGCTCCTATGTGTCCACGGGTGTTGGCCAGTTTATCGACAACTTGGTCTTTGCCATTGTGGTGAGCCACACGTTCTTTGGTTGGACCTGGGTGCAGGTCCTTATGTGCTCGCTGACCGGCGCTGTCGCCGAGCTGCTGTGTGAGGTCTTCCTGAGCCCCGTGGGCTACAAGGTCGTGCGTGGCTGGGAGCGTGAGAACGTGGGCTCCGAGTACCTCGAGCGCCACGCAACCGCCTAAGGAGCAAGTATGCGGGTTTTGATCACGGGCGCTTCGGGCGGTATCGGAGCCGCATGCGTGCAGCGTTTTTTGGACGAGGGCCACGAGGTCGTGGGCTTTGATCTTTTGCCGGCGGCGATTGAACACGAGCGCTACCGCCATCTGATTGTTGATGTCCGCGAGCCGGACGCGTTTCCAGACGATCTTGAACCTCAGGTAATCGTGAACGTTGCCGGTACGCAGGATTCGGCTGACGACATCGCCGCCAACCTGTATGGCACCATCAACGTGACCGAGCGCTACGCCTTTGCGGGGGAGGGGCTTGCCGCCAAGCCGGCGCCGGCTATCCAATCCGTGGTCAATGTGGGGTCGGCGAGTGGGCATACGGGATCGGAGTTTCCTGCCTATGCTGCCAGCAAGGGCGGCGTTATCGCCTACACCAAGAACCTTGCAAACCGTCTGGCGCCGCAGGCTATCGCCAACAGTGTGGACCCGGGTGGCGTTATCACGCCGCTCAACCGTTGCGTGATGGAAGACGAACACCTGTGGAACCAGATTATGGAGCTCACGCCGCTTAAGCGCTGGGCCACCGCCCAAGAGATCGCCGAGTGGATCTACTTTGTGGGCGTGACCAACCGGTTTATGACCGGGCAGAGTCTGTTGATCGATGGCGGCGAGGCTGGCCGCACACAATTTATATGGCCCGAATAGGAAACGCGCCCGGCGGAAAGCCGTCGGGCGCGTTTTTGATGTATCGATTTTTAGCCGAGGCAAGTCCAGTTGACGGGGGTCGAGCCGTGCTGTTCGAGTAGCCGATTGGCTGCCGAGAAGGGACGCGATCCCATAAAGGCGGGGAGTTCTGCCGTGGCGCGGTTGGCCGAAAGCGGCGAGGGGTGCGTGGAGGCCAGGCAGGACTTGTCGGTTGCTTTGCCCGTGCCAGTTGCGACGAGCTTATCTTCGACCATCTGCTGGGCAAAGCGGCCCCATGCCAAAAAGACAACCGGTTGGGGCAGCTGACAGCAGCGCTCGATAACGTAGTCGGTGAGCGTGTTCCAGCCAAGCTTGGCGTGCGAGTTAGCGGCATGCTCGCGCACGGTGAGCGTAGTGTTGAGGAGCAGGACGCCCTGTTGTGCCCATGGTGTTAGATCTCCCGTGGCGGGAATGGGACAACCCAGATCGGCTTTGAGTTCCTTATAGATGTTGCGCAGACTCGGCGGCAACTTGGTTTGCGTTGCGGGGACCGAGAACGACAGCCCCATGGCCTGGTTGGGTTCGTGATAGGGGTCTTGACCCAAGATGACAACCTTGACCTGGTTGGCCGGCGTGTAGGCGAGGGCATTGAGGATGTCGTCTTGTGCCGGGTAGATAGTCTGCTCGGCACGCAAAAGGGCGATGCGCTCGAGCAGCTGGTTCGTAGTGTCACGTACCGGCTGCGGCGCATCGCCCAACCAAGTTGCTATGTTGCGGTCGCGGGTTGCGGTGTCCATGGGGCTCCTTTATGGCAGATGCTCTGTTGGCATCTATTGTAAAGGCGCACCGGTTGCCTTTATGCCGCGGCTGCATGAAGAGCGGGGTCTACGAGGCGCGCTCGGGCGCTCCTGCCATACGAGCGCGTCCATGTGCGCGGAGGCACGGAAGCTCGACGGTTGCCACCATGACGCCGGTGAGGATGAGGGCGGCGCCAAAGAAGGCGATGGGGCTCAGGACCTCGCCAACCAAGAAGAACGAAAAGACGGCGGAGCAGACCGGCTCGAGCGAGAAGGCGAAGCCAGTGGTCTCGGCGGGCACGTGGGGCTGCACGAGCGTCTGGGTGATAAAGCCGTAGGCAGAGCAGATGAGCGCGAGGGCAACGACGACCACGATCTCGCTGGGCGCACTGGGAAGTGTGAAACCGCCAAAGACGCATGCGGCAATGCCCGAGAACAGGCCGCCAAAGCCCAGCTGCCAAACGCCCAGGGACAGCGGATCGACTTCTTCGACAAACCGCTTGGCGACAATGATGTGTCCGGCGTAGACAAAGGCGGAGAGCAGCATGATGAGCGCGCCCGGGTTCAGGCTGGTGAAGTCGGCGCCCGAGAGCAGCAACATACCGCAGGTGACGATGGCGGTGCCGACGAGCACTTTGCGCTCGGGGGCGCGGCGCAGCAGGGCGGCGTTGGCAAACGGCACGATTACGACCGTCAGGCTCTGCAAAAAGCCGGCAGTGGAGGCAGAGGTGAGGCTGGAGCCCAGGCACATGCAAGTGAGCTCGGTTGCCATAATGGCGCCGATGATGGCGGCACGGACCATAAGGTCGCGGTTGATGCGGAAAGCGCGCTTGTGGAAGAGCAACAGGCAGGCCACAAAGGCGATGATGCAGCGTAGCGCGACGATGCTCGTGGCGTTCATGCTGTCCATGCCGATCTTCATGAGGGGATACGAAAAGCCCCATGCGACGGGAACGGAAAATGAGAGCGCGATTGCTTTTTTGCGATCCATGGGACTCCTTTTGTTACAGAACGGTTTCGTAAAAAGGATTCTGCTCCCAGATGTGGATGTAGTAAAGCGAATGTATCTTCAGTATGATTAAGAAACGCTAACGTAGTCAGAAAAAGCTCTGGCAAAACGTTTTACGGCTGCATTGATGCGGAGGCACGATGGCATCGCGGTATCAGATTGTTTGTATGGTGGTCGATCGCGGCAGTCTTAAGGGCGCGGCGGACGAGCTGGGCTATACGCAAAGTGCGGTGAGTCAGGCCGTCAAGGCGCTCGAGCGCGAGCTGGGTACCACGCTTATCGAGCGCGGTAAGCAGGGCGTTTCGCTTACGCGCGACGGTAAACAATATCTGCCATTCCTGCGCCAGATCGTGACCGCCGAGGCCGAGCTCGAGGGCAAGCGCCAGGAGCTGCTGGGGCTTTCGTCGACCGATATCCGCATCGCGACGTTTACCAACGTGAGTCGTACCGTGTTACCGCGCGTGATCCGCGACTTTGGGGCGCTGCACCCGGGCGTACGCTTTACCCTTAAGCAGGGCGACTACACGCGCAACGCCCAATGGGTGCACGACGGCGTAGTGGATTTTTGCTTTACGGCACGTGGGTTTACCGCAGGGCTCGAGAAGCGCGTGGTCTATCACGACGAGTTGGTGGCACTGTTGCCTGTCGCGCATCCGCTGGCGGCAAAGGAAAAGGTGACGCTCGCCGACTTGGCTTCCGAGCCGTTTGTGCTTCTGGATGAGGGCGAACAGAGCCTGGTGCTCGATGCATTCGCGGCGCATGGCCTGTCGCCGCACGTGACGAGCGAGGTCACCGACGACTACACCATCATGGCGATGGTGGAGGAGGGCCTAGGCGTGAGTATGCTCTACCGTCGTACTGTGGAGGGCATGCGTGCCGATATTCGCGTACGTCCCATCGTGCACGCCCCCTCGCGCGACGTAGTGGCTGCCTGGCGCAGCTGGGACACCATGCCCATCGCCACGAGGCGCTTTATCGACTATATGAGCTCGCATATTGTCAATTAATGACTGGCGTGGCGTTGAGTGCTGTGTTTAGCGGGCTGTCGCTTTGGCTTGGGTGACACGATAGGTGCGTGCCGGGTGGCAGAGTAGCACCGCCACGACCATAAAGAACGCCGTGGTGCCCAGGCTGATGGGGTAGACCATCATGATGTTCGCAAAGGTGCGAAAGTGCGGGAACACGCAGAACACCCAATAGAAGCGGATGCCGCAGACGCAGATCATGGTGATGAGGGCGGGCGTGAGCGAGATACCAAAGCCGCGCAGGTAGCCTGACATGTTTTCGTAGAACATGCTAAAGGCGTACGCCGGGAAGATCGAACACACGCGGATATAGCCGATCGAGACGATGTTGGGATCGCTGTTAAAGAGCGACAGGATCTCACGCCCTAGGCCGACAATAACGATGATCGTGGTGAGTGCAACGATACCGCCTTCGACCAGGCAGACCTTGAGCGTCTTGGTGCAGCGGTCGATCTGGCGGGCGCCGTGATTTTGTCCTACAAAGGTGGTGCAAGCCTGGCTAAAGCTGTTGAGCAGGTTGTAGCACACGTACTCCAGACTCATGGCGGCGCTCGATGCGGCCATGACCTCGGTGCCCAGGCTGTTGATGGCGGACTGGATGATGATGTTGGCGACGGCAAAGACGGCGCTTTGGATGCCGGCGGGCAGGCCGATCTTGACGATGCGCTTGAGAGCGACGGGGTCGATAGCCAGGTCGCGTAGGGTGACGCGGACGACGGAGTCGGTCTTGAGCAGGCGGATAAAGAGCGTAGCGGCGCTGACGGTGTAGGCGATGGCGGTGGCGATGGCGACGCCCGCGACGCCCCAGTGGAGTACGGGGACAAAGATGAGGTCTAGGCCAATGTTGAGGACGGTGGACACGGCAAGCGCCTGCAGCGGCATGCGGGTGATGCCGACGGAGCGGAAAATCGCGGCCTCAAAGTTGTAGAGCAAAATCGAGGGCATGCTCAGCAAAAAGACGCGTAGATAGAGTGAGGCGAGCGGCATGGTCTCGGCGGGAACGTTGAGCGCGGCGAGCATGGGCTCGGCAAAGATCTCGCCCAGCGCGATGACGACAAAGCCCACGAGCGCCATTAAAATTGAGGTATGGACGGCGCGTTTGACCATGTTCTGATCGTTGCGGCCGATAGCGTTGGCGATGACCACGTTGGAGCCAAGCGACATGCCAATAAACAGGTTGAGCATAAGACTGGTAAGCGGAACATTGGAGCCGACCGCCGCCATGGCGAGGGTTCCCTGGTCGCCCGAGAAGTTACCGATGATGACCGTGGCGATGAGATTCGACAGCTGCTCCAAGATGCTCGTGGCGGCCACGGGGAAGGCGAACAGGGGAATATTGCGCCACAGCGAGCCGGTGGTCATGTCAATGTGCTTAGATGCGGTATCAGCCATACGCTCTCAATCTCTAACATGCTATATCGTGCTTATTTGCGCAGACGATGATACTCCTAATCGCCTAGTCATTGGGGACGTTCTAAAACGACTACTCATTCAAGAACGTCCCCAATGACTAGGCGGGGAAGGCGTGCGACAATGGTGGGCGTTGTGTTGTTCGCGCTAAGGAGTTGCCATGTTGTTGTGTCCCGTTTGCCATGAGCCGCTGGTGGATGACGAACGCGGTGCTGCATGCACGGGTGGGCACCGGTTTGACCGTGCGTGCGAGGGCTATCTATATCTCCTGCGCTCGTCCAAGAGCGGCGACTCCATGGGCGATCCCAAGTCGCAAGCACGCAGCCGTCGCGACTTTCTGAACCGCGGTTACTATGCGCCGTTGCGCGATGCGATGGTCGAGCTGGTGCGCAAGCAGGTGTCTGAGCGCGCCGCGTCTACGAACGGCCCCATAGCGCTGCTCGATATTTGCTGCGGTGAGGGCTACTACACCAGCGCCATGGGCGCGGTGCCGGGCGTGGATGCTTACGGGTTCGACCTGGGCAAGGAGATGGTGCGCCTGGCCGCCAAGCGCGGCGATGCGACCTATTTTGTGGCCAACATGAAGGATATCCCCGTGGCCGATGGCGCCTTCGATATGGTGACCGAGCTCTTTGCTCCCTTTAACGAGCGCGAATTTGCCCGCGTGCTGGCGTCAGAGGGCTCGCTCTACACCGTGGTGCCGGGCGCCCGTCATCTCTTTGGGCTTAAGGAGGTGCTCTACGACACGCCGTACCTTAACGATGAGAAGCTGCCGAAGACCACCGAGCTCGAGTTAGTCGGAACGCAGCGGGTATCTGCGAATATTACGCTCCAGACCCAGGCCGACATCGAGGCGGTGTTCCAGATGACGCCGTACTACTATCGCACGCGCCCTGCCGACAAAGAGCGCCTGGCAAATCTGGACACCCTTCAAACCGACATCGACTTCATCATCGCCGAGTACCGTCACGGCTAACAACCTGCCAAAAAGGGACAGGTTTATTTTGGCAGGTTTTATCTGGGCAAACGTAAAGGGCCGACCGCGGAGATGCGCGATCGGCCCTTTTTAGTTGCTTGGCTGCAACAGAGGTTATGAGAAGCGGGCGCTTACAGGCGGTCCTTGTTCTCGGCCTTAACGGCGTGTGCCTGCTGAACAAAGAACAGGTCGTACACCACGATGACAAAGGCGCCAAAGTTGATGGCGTCGCCGCCAAACGCGGGAAGCGTGAGCACCGCTTGGGCAAGCGTGGCGACCGCGGCAACAATACCGAGCTTAAACGCGCCGTCCACCTGCGAAGGCTTGTTGGCGCCCTTGATACCGGCGACGCCTGCGGCAAGGTCGACGAGACCCTTGGCGATAAGCACGACCGCTGCGAGCGTGGCGTACGAACCGTACGTGGAATCGAGACCGCCCGTGGCGATACCGACGCCGGCGGTGACGAGGCTGGCGATGCCCAAAACAAAGTAGATGAGAGCAAGGATTTTGAGAGTCTTGCGAGTGAAGCTCATGGCTGGTCCTTTCGATACGAGTACGCCAACTTGGCGCACCCAATGTACTGCACATATGGTGAAGCACATTGTAGTTCAACGCGGCGATGCATGCGTTTGAAAGCGCATTGAGCCCGCGCAGCCAAACCCAACCTTTCAAAAAGGAAAGCTGGGCGTAAGTCAAATCGATGGCAGCGTATGCGCGGCGCTGCGATGATGGGTCCATGGTAAGAGCTGGACCGAAGGAGGAGCCATGATGTACGGAGCAGGGCAAGTGCATGAGCCGCGGTCGTTGGGAAGGCGCATGGGTGATTCTGTGATCGCTGCCGTGTGCACGGGATTGATGGCGGTGCTTTGCATTGGGATGCTGTGGGCCATGTCGCATGTGGGACAATAGCGGACGGTTGGGTGCCGACATAAACGGCGCTCACGTATTCGTTTTGCTTGTTAAGGAGTACCCATGGGCGTCGTCGATCCCTTTTCTGTTGCTCGGTCCGCGGGGCTTGAGCTGATCGGGAAGTCCGAGGGCCTCACGCTCACCGATGGCTCGATGGAGCTGCGTGCCGATTTTGGCCGCATGCTGCCGCGACTCAAGCAGGGCCGTCTGCAACAAGAGCTGCTGGTAAAGGCTGCGCGCACAAAGGGCATCGAGCGACCATGGGCGATTGACGCTACGGCAGGCTTTGGCGAGGATTCGCTGCTGTTAGCGGCCGCGGGCTTTACCGTCGATCTGTATGAGCAGGATTGCGTGATCGCGGCGCTCCTCAAGGACGCCTTGGATCGCGCGGCAGATGATCCGGCGCTTGCGACGGCCGTGGCACGCATGCGCTTACATGCCGGCGAGGACAGCATTGCCGGCCTTCGCCATACAGCTGAGCTGATCGGGCGGGGCGAGCTCACCGCTCCCGACGTGGTATATCTGGACCCCATGTTTCCCGGGCGCACCAAGAGCGCGGCGGTTAAAAAGAAGTTCCAACTCTTGCATCATCTGGAACAGCCGTGCGCCGATGAGGAGACGCTGGTCGAAGCTGCGCTTGCGGTGCACCCGCGCAAGGTCGTTATCAAACGGCCGGTGAAGGGCCCGTTGCTCGCCGGCGTAAAGCCGAGCTATCAGCTTGCGGGCAAGGCCGTTCGCTACGATGTTTTGGTGCCGCCGCGCCCGTAGCTTGCGCGCGATAGCTGGCGCTCCGTCAGTGCCGTGCCGATGCGGCGCCTATTTCCAAGGGTGCGACGTCAGGTGCCATCCACCGCAGTATTCGCATTTGTAGCAGGCCAAACCGCGCCGCCCGCGGTTTTCGCAGTCGGCCATAACGGCCTCGGCCTCGGCACGCGTGTCGTAACGGTTTTTGCGTTCGCACGACTTGTAGCGCCAGGCCTCATCGCGCTTGGCGTCCAGGGCGTCGCGGTGCTCGTCTTCGCGTGCAAACAGGTCGCTCATATCGCCGCCGGTAGCAGCGCCCAAAAACTCGCTTTTGGCCTTTGACCAGGCGGCTCGCTTTTTGCTTCCCATCTGCTTCGCGCCCTTCTCAAAACGTTGGTATCATTGCTCAATCAAAGTGATACCAATAAACGTGAGGTCGCCGCGTGATGATCAGAAAAACCCTCGATACCGACATTCCCGCCGTCATGACTATCTATGACACGGCCCGCGCCTTTATGCGCGCGCATGGCAACGCCACGCAGTGGCCCGAGGGCACACCTTCTGCCGAGCAACTGGCTGCCGATATCGCCGCCGGTGGTAGCTATGTGTGCGAAGTCGACGGTCGCGTGGTGGCGACGTTTGCCTTTTTACCAGGACCGGACGAGTGCTATGACGTAATTGAGGACGGTCAATGGCGCAGCGACACTCCGTACGCCGTGCTGCACCGTGTGGCATCCGACGGCACCGTGCACGGTATCGCGGCTGCGATGTTTGCCTTTGCCAAGGAGCGCGCCGATCACCTGCGCATCGATACGCACCGGGACAACCTACCCATGCAGGGTGCGAGCCTCAAGGCCGGATTTGAGCGCGCCGGCATCGTGTATGTGTCGGACGGCACACCGCGTGTTGCGTTTGACTGGCTGCGCGAGGCATAAGATCGAGGGCACGTATCAACAATTCGCGCGAACGAAAATGGCTCCGGGTGGGGCCATTTTCGTTCGCTGCACTGTTTTGCAAGCCGGCTTTCGCAAGGCGCGAACCTACGAAAATCGCCGCGCGGCAACGCGGGGCGATGAGCTCGGTCGGGGGACAGGGCCCGCTTCGCCCGCCGGCTCGTAAATTGTATCATCCAGTGTGGAACGAGGATGCCCGTTGCCGCGTGCGATGGGCTTGCAATAAGAGGAGAGCCATGTCGAAGCAAGCGGTCGTTGGAATCTTGGCGCATGTCGATGCCGGCAAGACCACGCTGGCCGAGGCCATGCTGTTCAACGCGGGTCGCATTCGCAAGCGCGGGCGCGTGGACGATGGCGATTCGCATCTAGATACGAACGAGATCGAGCGCGAGCGTGGCATCACGATCTTCTCGTCGCAGGCCGTGCTCGACCATGGCGATACCCACGTCATGCTTGTGGATGCGCCCGGCCATGTCGATTTTTCTGCCGAGGCGGAGCGCACGTTGCGCGCCCTGGACTACGCGATTTTGGTTGTGGGTGCCAACGATGGCGTGCAGGGGCATACCGAAACCCTGTGGCGCCTGCTTGCGCGCTATGACATCCCGACGTTCATCTTTATCAACAAGATCGATCTTGAGAACCCTGGTCACGATGTACTGCTGGCGCAGCTCGGCCGGCGGCTTTCCGAAGGTTGCCTGGATGCCAACGAACTGCTGACGGGTGGTGCCGTTCAGGAGGACGCTGCTGCATTGGACGAGGGTGCGCTCGAGGAGTTTCTTGAGGCGGGTGAGCTTTCCGTCGCAACGCTGTCGCGCATGGTTGCCGAGCGCAAGCTCTTTCCCTGTTTTGCCGGCTCGGCGCTCAAGGACCAAGGCGTGGACGAGCTGCTGGACGGCATATGCGCGCTGATGCGTGAACAGGCATGGCTTCCTGAGTTTGCCGCGCGCGTCTATCGTGTCAGCCGCGGGGATCGCGGCGAGCGCTTGGCTTGGGTTAAAGTGACCGGCGGCACGCTGCATGCCAAGCAGATGATTGACGGACGTTCCGGTGCCGAGACATGGGAGCAGAAGATCGACCAAGTGCGCATCTATAACGGCGAGAAGTATGAGCTTGCCCAAGAAGTTGCCGCTGGCGGTATTTGTGCCGTGACGGGTCTTGCGCACGTTCGCCCAGGGGACGCCCTGGGTGCGGAGCCCGCGGGCGATGCACCTGTCATTGCGCCGGTCCTCACCTATACGGTGCTTCCGGGCGAACACGATGTCCATGCGGTGTTCAAAGCGCTGACTGAGTTGGCGGACGAAGATCCCATGCTCGGCGTAAGCTGGAATACGCATCTGGAGCAGATTCGCCTGCAGCTGATGGGCGCCGTGCAGCTCGAGGTCGTGCAGCGGGTGTTGGCAGATCGCTTTGGCCTTTCGATTGATTTTGAGTCTGGCGGCATTCTCTATAAGGAGACTATTTCGCAGCCGGTCGAGGGCGTGGGGCACTTTGAGCCACTGCGCCATTATGCCGAGGTGCATCTGAGCCTGGAGCCGTTGCCAGCGGGTTCGGGCGTGCAGTTTGGCACCGTGACCTCGACCGACGAGCTCGATCTTAACTGGCAGCGTCTGGCACTTACTAACGCCATGGAGCGCGATCACCTGGGCGTGCTGGCCGGCTCGCCCATCACCGATGTACGCATTACGCTCACAGGTGGCCGTGCGCATGCCAAACACACCGAGGGCGGCGACTTTCGCCAGGCCACGTACCGCGCGATTCGCCAGGGTTTGATGCAGGCGCGTGAGGCCGGCGCGGCGGTGCTGTTGGAGCCGTGGTATCGCTTTGAGCTCGAGGTGCCGGGGGAGTGCGTGGGCCGGGCACTCACGGATGCCACGCGCATGGGTGCCGAGTACGAGCCGCCGACGATGGCGGGGGACCGGGCGAAGCTTGTGGGTCGCGTGCCGGCATCCGAGGTGCAGGACTATGCCCTGGAGGTAGCTGCCTACACAAGCGGCCGCGGTCATCTGTACCTGGAGTTCGCCGGTTATGCGGCTTGCCATGATGCCGAGCGTGTAATCGAGACTGCCGCCTATGAGCCCGAGGCCGATCTGCCCAACACGCCTGATTCGGTCTTTTGCTCTCACGGTGCCGGTTACACGGTCAAATGGTACGACGTACCCGCCGCGGCGCACGTAAAGGTCGATCCCTCCACCTTCCGCCCCTGGCGAGCAGCAGACGCCGCCTTTTTCGGCCACATGTGCCATTAGGGGACGGGGTGGAAATGGTAGGTTTTCTGGTCCTCTAGTCCTTGACAAATTGGTTTTGGTGCCAGCGTGACAAATTGTCAGTCCCTTTGTCAGATTAAGTTGGTATAACTCGGTACAAGTTGGTATAACTATTGCCAGGGTTTGCCAATCCGAGGAGTCCGACATGAATCCAAATCCCTTTAAGCCCACTGCCGGCAAGCGGCCCCCGATACTCATCGGCCGCGAGTCGGTCATCGAAGATTTTGAGGAAGGGCTCGACAACGGCGCTGGAGCGCCGGGCAGGCTCATGCTCATTACGGGAAACCGCGGCTGTGGCAAAACGGTTCTCTTGCGGGAGCTGCAGCGTTTAGCTAGCGAGCGCGGATGGGCGGTTGTCTCCGATTCCGCTTCGCTTGGCTTATGCGACCGCTTGGCCGACGCGCTTCGCTCGAATAAACCCGTTGTGACGTCAATGGAGTTCGGTCCGTCGTTTGGCCGGATGTCGGTCGAGGCGGCGCGAGCAAAGGGCGAGGCGTTGCGAGGGCTGGTCAACGAGCGCCTCAAGAAGCTCGGTCCAGGCAAGGGCATACTGTTTGCGATCGACGAGGCGCAATCGGCGTCTATCGAGGAACTGGCGGCTCTTGCCGTTCTCTATCAGCAGGTGCTCGGAGACCAGGATGCCACGGGATTGCCCGATAGCGACCAGCGCGGTCTTGCGCTGGTGTTCGCCGGCTTACCCAGTATGGTTGATGACTTGCTCGAAGAGCCGAGCGTGACGTTTTTGCGGCGTGCTCAGCAGCGTACGCTGGGGGCGATTTCTTTGCCCAAAGTGCGCGATTCGTATATCCAGACGGTCAAAGACGCTGGTCTTTACGTTGATGCGGAGACGGCGGACCTTGCGGCGCGCAAGAGCATGGGGCATCCCTATATGGTTCAGCTGGTGGGATATTACATGTGGCGCTCTACTGTCCGGCGTGGCTCGCAGGTCATTGAAGTGTGCGATGTCGAGGCTGGCTACGCCGATGCCGTCTCTGAGTTCTATGAAGCGGTCGACGCTCCCTTGTATTACGGGTTGCGCAGTCCGCAGCGTCTCTTTATCGAGGCCATGGCGGCTGACGAGGGCAAACCGACGCGCATGGCGGATATCATTGAGCGTTGCGATCGCACCCAGAGCTGGGCGAGTAAATATCGTGCAAGTCTGATTCGCGAGCGCGTCATCGAGGCTGCCGGATACGGCCTCGTCCGGTTTACCGTGCCCATGCTGGGCGCGTACATTCGCGATCGAGTTATATGGCATGAGTAGGGTGATAAAGGTGACGGAACAGAAGATGAACCCGCAGGCTATCGAGGTGCGTGGCGCGCGCGTCCATAACCTCAAAGACATCGATATCGATATTCCGCTGGGAAAGCTCGTGGGCATTGTCGGCGTGTCGGGTTCGGGCAAGAGTTCGCTGGCACTCGGGGTTCTTTATGCCGAGGGCTCGCGCCGCTATCTGGAGGCGCTCAGCACCTATACCCGCCGTCGTCTGACGCAGGCCGAGCACGCCCAGGTGGACGAGGTGCTGCACGTGCCAGCGGCGCTCGCATTACATCAGCGCCCCAGCGTACCGGGCGTGCGCTCGACCTTTGGTACCATGACCGAGCTCAACAATAGCCTGCGTCTACTCTTTAGCCGTTGCGCCCATCACGTGTGCCCGCATTGCGGGGCGCGTGTGGAGCCGAGCCTTAACGTGGCTGCGGGCCTGTCGCTCACGTGTCCGACATGCGGCCGCGAGTTCTACGCGCCGAGTGCCGAGGATTTGGCTTTCAATAGCGGCGGTGCGTGCCCTACCTGCGGCGGCACCGGTGTCATGCGCGAGGTAGACGAGGCGAGTCTGGTGCCCGACGAGTCAAAGACCATCAACGAGGGTGCGGTGCTTCCCTGGGGCACGCTCATGTGGGACCTGATGAAGCAGGTGGCCGGCGAGATGGGCGTGCGCACCGACGTGCCGTTTAACCAGCTCACGCCTCAAGAGCGCGACATCGTGTTTCACGGCCCGGCGGTTAAGAAGCACATTCTCTACGTTCCCAAAAACGGCGAGGGCGCCACGCCGCTCGACTTTACCTATTACAACGCCGTCTATACCGTTGAGAATGCGCTCGCCAAGGTTAAGGACGATAAGGGGCTTAAGCGTGTGGCTCGCTTTTTGCGCGAGGGACCATGCCGTGACTGCGCCGGCACGCGTCTCTCCGAGGCTGCGCGCCAGCCCCAGGTGCGCGGTATCAATCTGGCTCAGGCCGCGGCCATGACGCTTGGTGATGCGATCGAGTGGGTGCGCGGGGTGCCCGCATCCTTGCCGGCCGAGATGCGGCCCATGGCGACGGATATCTGCGATTCGTTTTTGAGCACGGCTCGTCGTCTGGTCGACCTGGGTCTCGATTACCTTTCGCTCGATCGCGCCGGTGCCACGCTCTCCACGGGTGAGCGCCAGCGCGTGCAACTCGCCCGCGTGGTGCGCAACCGATCGACAGGCGTGCTCTATGTGCTGGACGAGCCCTCAATTGGCTTGCATCCTGCCAATGTCGACGGCTTGGTGGGCGTAATGCGCGACCTGGTGGATGACGGCAATACCGTGGTTGTTGTCGACCACGATACACGTGTGCTGGCGGAGGCTGATTATCTGGTCGAGATGGGCCCCGTTGCCGGAGCAGGCGGCGGCAACGTAATCGCCGCTGGTACGGTAGACGAGGTCGAGCAATCGCAGGACAGCCGTATCGCGCCGTTTTTGCGCGCCGAGCCCAAGCGCTTGCGTCCGCAGGTGACTGACGACGAAATGTTCGACCAGGGCCATATCCGCATGGCGACCGATACCATCCATACCGTCAAGCCGCTCGAAGTCGATATTCCGCGCGGTCGCTTGGTCGCGGTTACGGGTGTTTCGGGTTCGGGCAAGACGACGTTGGTGCTCGAGACGCTCATCCCGGCGCTTAAGGCGCAGGCAGCTGGCGAGTGCTTGCCACGCCACGTGCGCTGGATCGATGCCGAGGGCATTGCGCGTGCCAACCTGATTGACGCCACGCCCATCGGTGCCAACGTGCGCTCGACGGTGGCAACCTATGCCGACATCCATGATGAGCTGCGCCGCGCCTTCGCCCGTACGCCCGAGGCCAAGGCAGCCGGCTACAAGGCGGGCGCCTTTAGCTACAATACCGGCGCCTTGCGCTGCCCTACGTGTGATGGCACGGGCTCGATATCGCTCGACGTGCAGTTTTTGCCCGATGTCGAAATCGTCTGCCCGGCATGTCACGGCTCACGTTATGCAGACGCGGCTTCGCATATCCATCGCGAGGGCAAGGACGGGAGTCTGCTTACGTTGCCGCAGCTCATGGACATGAGTGTGGACGAGGCCATCGACGCCACGGTGGGGCTCAAGAAAGTTCAGACGCGCTTGCAGACCTTGCACGACCTTGGCTTGGGCTATCTCACGCTCGGTGAGCCCACGCCGGCGCTCTCGGGCGGCGAGGCGCAGCGTCTTAAGCTCGCGAGCGAGATGGGCCGCGTGCAGGACGATGCCGTATTTGTGTTCGACGAGCCCACGATCGGCCTGCATCCGCTCGATGTTCAGGTGTTGCTGAATGTGTTCGACGGCCTTGTTGCCAAAGGCGCCACGGTTATCGTGATCGAACACGATCTCGACCTTATCCGTAACGCCGATTACGTGATCGACATGGGCCCGGGCGGTGGCGACGCCGGCGGGCAAATCGTCTGCGCTGGCACGCCGGGCGACATCGTGGCCTGCTCCAAGAGCATTACCGGCCGCTATCTATAGACAATGAGGCAAAGGGACAGCCCCTTTGCCTCATTGATGCCTATTTCACGCATTGAGCCGCGAGATAGTCGCGGAAGAATGGCAATTCAAATGCGACGAGCCCTCGTCCTCGTTCTCCGATGATGCCGGCATCTAGCATGCGGCGTCGGTAGCGGGAGACCTGCTGCGGCGAACGCTTAAGGCGCTCGACAAGGTCAGCGGTGGTGGACTCTTCCTCGTCGTCGAGCATGGCGATGAGGAATCGCTTGTCCTCCGCAGTGAGTTCCCGATAGGTTGCCGCGAGGATTCGGTCGTCCATCTCGTCGCGCGCGATTTTGATTCCCAGGTCAAAGTCGCGCGACGAGATTTCCTTCGAATCGCTTGTGAGATCCCAGGCACGGTAGCCTACGAGTTGCAATAGGAAGGGAAAACCAGAGATCGAGCGAACGGCTCTATCGATTCCCTCAGCGTCTGCCAGGCGATCGTTTTCCTGGATTGTGCGAATCAAGGCTTCGCGTACGTCATAGTCGGCAATGCGACCCAGATGATATTGTTGCGCGCGGCGAAGGAACGAGACCGTCTTGTGGTTCAGTAGCGTTGATACGTTGTTGGGAAGTCCCGCCATGAGCAGCGCGACGCGTTTCCCGTCGGTCACAAAGTGCTGATACGTCGCTGCGAGCTGAATCATCTCGTCGAGTGTCGGGTCCACCTCGTCAACCGTGACGAGCAGACCGGTGCCCGCCTCGTTGAGCTGGTCGATGATGTCGCTCATGCGATAACGCCAGGTTGAGGCATCGCGAACGCGATTGACCTCGATGCTGCCGAGTGGTGCAATTCCGAGACCGGTGACTTCGAAGTTGTAAGACGGGTCGATGAGATGGCCTGCGGCACGTTTCGCCCCGAACTCGATTTCCTCAAGCATTCCCGGGAGCGCGGTCGTTTTTACGGCTATCCAGCCGTGGGATTCCGCCCTTGTCGCGAGCGACGACATGAGAGCGGTTTTACCGGTTCCACGCGCGCCTGAGAAAATCGAGGTCAATTCTGGGCGCCTGCGCTGACTCAAGAAGGCACGGTCCAGATCACGAATGATCTCCTGCCTTCCGGCAAGATGTGCGGGAACCTCACCAAAACTAGGAGTAAACGGGTTTTCGAGATACTCCACTGTGCCCTCCTTCAGCGTCTCGAGTTAACTTCATTTTATTTTAGTTAATTTCAGTTAAAAGCGATTAATTACGTTTAACTATATGGCGCTTGAATGTGACAAAGGGACTGTTCCTTTGTCACATTCCCGGAAAGCCTGTTTGGCGTAGGGCCTCGTAGAGGACGATGGCGGCGCTGTTGGAGAGGTTGAGTGCGCTGATGCGGTAGTCGTCCGGATTGACGAAGTTGCCGCAGATGTCCTGTTGAAGGATGGCCTCGTGGCTGTCTTGGGTATGCCCGAGCGATTCCTCGTGGGCTTCCCAAGCCTCGGCGTTATCGAGTGAGTCGCAATCGCGCAGCATGGGGATGCGCTCGCAACGCTCGGGCGCCGCGGCAAGCAGTAGCTCGGGAATGCCCGAGCTCTCGCTGCCAAAGACCAAATAGTCGCCGTCGCGGTAGGTGCTTTGCGCATAGGTTCGGCGCGCCTTTTTGGTCAGCAGATGCAGGCGCTCGTCGGCGGGGGAGAGACCGTTGCGCGCAAGGAAATCCTCCCAGCCGGCATAGGTCGTCACGTCCAAGTTTTGCCAGTAGCCCAGGCCGGCGCGACGTACCGTCTTGTCGTCGAGCGAAAAGCCCAGCGGCTCCACCAGATGCAGGCGGGCGCCAGTGACCACGCAGGTACGGCCGATATTGCCCGTATTGGCCGGAATCTCGGGCGCATACAGCACAATGTTGAACATGAATCTCCTTGGCTCAGAACGAAAAACCACCACGAAGGGCACCTTCGTGGTGGTTTGGCGGCTACGTAGGCGGAAAATGCCCGCTTGGATAAACCTAGGCGCGGTGCCAGTCGGTCAGGCAGGCATCGAGGGAGGCAATGAGCGCATCCTTGTCCATGTGACGGCCGATGATGCACAGGCTCGTCATGCGGTCGCCCGTCTCGTCGTCCCAAATCTGCATGATCTCGGGGTTCTCGTCGATGATCTTCTGCTTCTCGCCCTCGGGCGCCGAGTCAACGAACAGGCCGTTCTCCATCAGGCGCATCTGGTGGCCAGCCTGCTCGAACATGTAGCACATGTCCGGATCGCCGGTCTGCCACAGCGGACCCTTGACGCGGATGACCTCGTCGGGCCACTCCTGCTCAACAAAATTGGTGAACTTCTGCAGGTCAAACGGCTTGCGGCGCGAGTACACAAAGGTCTCGATATCGTACTCGAGCACCTCGGGGTCGTCGTGCTCCTCGGGATGCTCCATGGCCTCGATCCAGGCGGCGGAGTTGTAGGCGCGCATAAAGTCGAAGCGGTCGGTGTCGAGCAGCTCCTCCATAGGAACCTCGCCGTTTTGAGCCTCGACAATCACAGCGTCCTTCTGCAGGCTGCGCACGATGGCCTTGAGCTCGGCGATCTGCTCAGGGCTCACGGTGTCGGTCTTGTTGAGGATGAGCGTGGAGCAAAACTCAATCTGCTGGATGAGCAGGCTTTCGATGTCGTCCTCGTCGATATCCTCGGCCAGCAGGTCGCGACCGCCGTTGAACTCGTCGTACATGCGGGCGCAATCGACCACGGCCACAATGTTGTCGAGCGCGAGCTTGGGCTCGCCGCCCACCTTGGCCTCGTCGCAGAAGCTCGAGATGGTGTAGGCGATGGGGATAGGCTCGCAAATGCCCGATGCCTCGATGATGATGTAGTCGAAGTTGCCCGAATCGGCGATGCCCTGCAGCTGGTTGGCCAGGTCATCCGAAAGCGTGCAGCAGATGCAGCCGTTGGTGAGCGGGATGAGGTCATCGGTCTCGGAAAGGCCGCCGTCGGCGATAAGGCTGGCGTCGACGTTGATCTCGCCGATATCGTTGACGATCACGGCGGCGCGGATGCCGCCGTCGTTAGCGAGGATGTGGTTGAGCAGCGTGGTCTTGCCGGCACCGAGGTATCCGGTAAGCATGATGATCTTCACGGGTTTGTTGGGCATGTGCCCTCCTTTGTTAGACATGGCTTACAGTTGAATCTTATGCCAAACGCCTGCTCTTATACCCACGAGCCGGCAAATAACACAAGCTACTCCCAGGCTCCCCATACATCGGGGCAATAACCGACGGTGGCCTTTTTGCCGTTGCGCACGATGGGTTCGGCGAGAACCTGCTGGTTCTCGAGCAGCTTGTCAAAGCGCTGGCTGGGGGTGAGGTGCTGGATGAGCGCGAGCGTCTCCTCGTCCTTGGCCTTGGGGTTGAGTAGCTTGTCGATGCCGCCGACCGCCTGCATCACGCTCGTGAGCTCGCCCTTGCTCATCTCCTTTTCCTTAAGGTCAATAAACTGCACCTTAATGCGGCGCTCCTTAAAATAGCGCTGGGCCTTTTTGGTGTCGAACGACTTTTTGGTGCCGAAGATTTGAATATTCATTTATTGTTCCGCCGTTCTAACGAACGGCGGTCACCTCGACGCTGCAAAGCCATCTGATGGGCAATCTGCCTTTCAATCGTCGGGCGCGGGCAAAAGCCCAGCGCCCTCCTCTTTCAAGGCACCTTGCCTCATCAGCTGGCTTTTCGCTGACATTGATAGGACATCGAGGTTACCGCCGCTGGACTTATCGAATGAAGTTGGTCGTTGCGCGATCTGCCTCTGGTGCGTTGATACCGGCGGCCTGTCCTGCCTCGATACAGCGCAGGAGCCAGGCCATGTTTTTGCCGATGTTTCGCATGGTGGCAAGGCCCTCGGCATCCCCATCGGCGTCGCCGGGCACGCGGCCAAACACGTTGTTCCAGTAGGTGGAGGCAACTACGGGCATTTGCTTAATGGTGAAGTACTTGTTGAGCACATCGAAGGTGGTCGAGGTGCCGCCGCGACGGGCGACGGCGACCGCGGCGCCGGGTTTGTGCTCAAAGGCATGCCCGCCTGCATAGAAGGCGCGATCGAGGGCCGAAAGGATGCGTCCGCTGGGGTGCGCATAGTAGACGGGTGAGCCAAAGACAAAACCATCTGCCTGCTCGGCGGCAGCGATGAGCTCGTTCACCACGTCGTCGTCAAAGGTGCAGCGACCGCCAAGCTTGCCGCACAGGCCACAACCGATGCAATCGCGAATGGGCTTGGCGCCCAGCTGAAACACCTCGGTATCAATGCCTTCTGCATTAAGTTGCTCGGCGACCTCGGCGAGTGCGCGGGCGGTGTTGCCGTTTGCCTTGGGACTGCCATTGACCAAAAGAACCTTCATCACAAACTCCCTCTGCTTTTGGTGACTTCTGCAGAGGATTATCGCACGATGGGGGAGGCGGTGCGGGCGCGGTGCTAATCCAGTTTGGTACCTGGCACCTGCACGGCTTTCCCGAGCAACGCTTTAAGCTCGTTCAAAATGGAAACAGGCTGACGGTCGACGCCGTCCAGATGGAGCGTGGCCACGCGAATGGGCGGCTGATATTCAAGCGAGCCGATGAGCACGGGAGAACCCAAGAACCGTTCGATGTCGCTTGCGATCTCATCGATTGCCTCGGGGCCGAGCTCATCGAAGAGTGCCACGAATGTCGGCCCCGTCGAGCGGAACAGGCGGCCCTTGCCGCGCGAACAATCCATGAGGCAGGCGGCGCTTTCGGCGAGCACGCGGTCGCCTGCATCGAATCCAAAGCGGGCATTGACCTCGGCGATATCGTCGACCTTAATGGCAATAAAGCCTGCCTCGTGCGGCACGCGGCGCATCTCTCCAATAGCGTTGACCAGCGCGTGGACATCGCCCAGGCCCGTTACCGAGTCGGTCGTATCCGCTAGGCTTCGGTTGACGATAATGCCCACATACATGCTGGGCTCGGTATCGGTGCCGTCCAAGCGGTAGCCCGTGCAGTCGCAAAGCGCGTATTTTCCGGTGGCATCCATTACGCGATACTGCATGTAGTGGAAGTGCCACGTGCCGTTTATCACCATGTCGAGCTCGGCGCGTACGTTGTCGCGGTCCTCGGGATGAACGCGGGCGAGCCACATGTCGAGTGAGTTAAAAGGGTGCTGGGAAGGCAGGTCAAAATCGCGCACGGCGTTAACCGACCATTGCGATTCTCCAGTATCGAGGTTAAGGATGAACGGATAGCGCGTCTCGGAGCTCATGGAGATCGCTTGGAACACCCGGTCGTTGCAGGGAAGCTGATCGACGATTGGGCGTTGCGGCGCGTCATTGTTTTCCGGTTGCTGTACACGATGCATAAGCTTATAGCGATACATCTTGCGATCGGCATCCATCGTCATCTGGCGACGCGTGTCGCCGGCAAGTGGATCGACGCGCGAGCAGCCAAAGCTAAAGCTGGCGATCATGGGCGCCTTGCCATCTGAGCTCGCCTCGATCAGCCCGGCACGTACCTGCTCCAAGCGCTGCTCGAGTTCAGTCTCGTTTGCGGAGAGCGAGATAAGCACAAACTCGTCTCCGCCGATACGGAACAACATCTCATCGTGCTCCATGGTTTCGGAGAGCGTGCGGCAGATGCTCAGAATATAGCGATTGCCTTCGGCGTGGCCAAACCTATCATTGCAATTCTTGAGATGGTCGATGTCAATATAGGCGCAGGTGAAGGGGTCGCCTTTGCGCCAGAGTTGCTCGACGTGACGGTCGAGTCCGCTGCGGTTGCCCAAGTTGGTGAGCGGATCGATATAGGCGTTGCGCTCAAGCAGCTGGCGCTCTTGTTGCAGGATGGCATGCGTCTTTTGCAGTTGCTCACCAACGGCGCGTAGCTCAGCAGGCAGCGCGGCAACATCGAGTTCGGCGGTCGAGATGCCATTCGCAAGTCGTTGGAGATAGGCAATAATCAATTGCTCACCCAGGCGATATGACTCGTTCATGATGGATAACCTCCTTGGGCGGAACAATGGTTTGTATCATATCCCCAATTCGGTTTGAATTGGGGATATAAGTCAGCTAATGGAGGCAAATTCCCCCTTCGGCGGTGGCGTTTTGCGCGCGAGCGTATCAGTTGTTATTGCCACCATCGAGCAATGCCTCAAAATCCTTCGCCGGCATGGGGCGGTAGTAGAGGAAGCCCTGAGCGTAGCGGGCGCCCATTTGTCGTAGCATGTTCGCCTGTTCATTTGTCTCGACGCCTTCGACCTCGACGGGCAGATGGAGCGACTGCGCCATTTCGAGCATCGATGAAATGATTTGCGTGCTGCGGCCTTGATCGCGATCGGTGGGTACAAAGGCGCGGTCGAGCTTGATGACGTCGACGTTGACGTTCTTGAGCATCGCGAGCGTGGACTGACCGGTGCCAAAATCGTCCATATAGGTCGAGAAGCCGCGGGTGTGCAGGTCGGCCGTCAGTTTGTCCACGGCCTCGGACTCTCCCGTATAAGCCGTCTCGGTGATCTCGATACGCATGAGCTCGGGCGGTAGGTTGTATTGGGCGGCGAGCGCCCCCATATGCTCGGCAACGTCGCAGGCAAGGATATCCACGCGCGACACATTAAGCGAAACCGGAACCACACGAAGCCCTCGATCGATGCGCTCGCGCAGCCACGAGGCGACACCCTGCCAAATGTACTTGTCGAGCGTCACCACAAAGCCGCTTTCCTCGAGTGCGGGGATAAACGTTGCGGGCGAAATGAGAGAGCCGTCCTTGTCAATCCAGCGCGTGAGTGCCTCGGTGCCAATGATCTCGCCGGTTTCCATGTCGACCTGGGGCTGCAGGTAGTACGTGATGCGGCCGTTTGAGAGCGCATACTGGAACTCGGTTAGCGTGTGGTGGAACGCAACCTCATGCTCATATTCCTCGGGGCGGAAAACGGCAATGCGCTCCTTAAAGTCGTTTTTGGCGCGTCGATTGGTAAACATGGCCTTGGCCTGCGCGTCGATAGTGATTTCCTCATTGGAGTCGATGGGGTAAACGCCCATGGACGGCCAAAAACCTACGCCGTCGTTGTGCTTGGCTACAGCCTCGCGCACGCGCGCATAGACTCGGTGAACGAAATCGTGCTCAAAGGGTATGAGCAGACAAAAGTCATCTTGGCCCCAGTACCCTGCGACGCCCATATCGGCATTCTCGATGTCCTTGAGGACCGTGCCCACATCGGCGAGTACGCGGTCACCCTCGGCCTGGCCGTGCCATTCATTAAACAGGCGCATGTGGCCCATGTCGACCGTGGCGATGCACCAGGTGCCGTCGCGCCTTGCCTCGAGAAATGCGTTGGCGCGCCGCATAAACTCGCTGGGTCGATAGAGGCCCGTGAGCATATCGATGCGTTCGGCGATTGCGCTTTTGCGTTCGACCTCGGGTATAGGGAGGCTGTCGTTGGGGACAAGCCCGCCAGCTGTGCGAAGGCGACGATCGAGTTCGCCCAAAACAGTCGATGCTTGGGAGTCCAGGCGTTCGTAAAAGGTTGGGACGACAAGACAGACGGGAGCAATGGTGTCGCCTGCGATTTGCACAGGAGCGAAAACGGCCTCTTTAAGGTGGCGGGTCAGTTGCTCGAATGCCTCGTGGTCCAAATCGTTGCTGAGCACGACAAACTGGACGCTTCGTGAACGGTAGACCCGGCTCCTGCCGCGGGTGATCGACAGCATGCGGCCCGCGTATTCGGCAAGCATGTTGTCGACAGCCTCGGCCCCGTAGAGCTCGTTGAGCTTTGTCGTGCCACGAACGCGCACCGCTATAAGCCCTGTCTTGCAACGGTCGAGGCGGCAGGTATCGATGGCATTGACCAGCATGCGCTGCGTTCCGAGGCCTGTGGCGGCGTCGACGGTTTCGGCAAGTGAGTGGTTGACGAGCTCGCCGACATAGAGCGAGGGGACATTTCCGTCGCCGTCGATACGAAATCCGCGAGCACGGCAAAGGACGTAGTCGCCGACGGCGTTGCGCACACGATACTGCATGACGCGACGGTGCTTGGTGCCGTTATAGACCTGGTCGATGTCGTTGATGTAGGCCTCAAGGTCGTCGGGATGGACGCGCGTTTTCCAGTAATCGCGACAGTTGTCTATGTGCTCTGAGGGAAGGCCAAGATCGCGCAAGGCGCCTTGTGACCAAAGGGTGCGATGTTTGTCCAAGTTCTCGATAAAGAAATAGCGGCCCTCGTTGAGCATCGAAAAGGCGTCGAAAATGCGATCGCTTATTTCGAAGTCGTCGGCGTGGACTTGCGTGATATTGCGTCGATCAAGGTGCATGGCATGACGTAGCTTGTAGTCGTACATGCGATGGTCGGCATCGAGCGTCATGCGATTGGGGGCTTCGCCCAGGGCGGGGTCGGCATACGACACTCCATAGCTAAACGAGCGGGGCATCTCGGAATCATTGTTTTTGAGCAGGACCGTTCGGCAGTGTTCCAGACGTTCGGCGAGGTCGTCCTCGGTCGCAATCGTAGATAGGATGGCAAACTCGTCGCCGCCTATGCGAAACGCCGCTTCGTCCACTTTCATATACAGCTTGAGATAGAGGCTTACCTGCAAAATATAGCGGTTGCCCTCGTCATGGCCAAAGACGTCGTTGCAGTGCTTGAGATTGTCGATATCGATGTACGCCATGGTAACGGGGGTGTCCTGCTCCCAGAGCTCCTCGAGGGAACGGGCAAAGCCGCCGCGGTTGCCAAGTCCGGTAAGCTGGTCGGTAAAGGCAGTCCTAATCAGATCATCCTGACGCTCGAGAAGGTCGCGAACGGTCTTTTCGAGCGTTTCGGTGTAATTGCTGACAGTATCCATGTCGTAAGCGGCTTTCTGAGGTCGGGCGGATTGCGTCGGGCGAGCTCGTTGTGCACACGCGTTGTTGTTCGGCGCTTTGCGTGTATCCAGGCCCCGCCTTGCTGCGTTGTTGGGTTACTTTACCGGCTAATGTTCGCTGTTGATAACTACTGCGTAGTATAAACAACAGCACACAATTATATATGGGTGCACATGCTGTGGGCGGCCATTATTCGACAAACGGCAGCGCGACGATGCGATGTCCGATAAAAATGCGACTGAGACGATATATGTTGACGGGTATACTTGTCCCGGTTTTAAACGCAGGAACGGAGATGGTCGCATGGCACAGCCGGATACGACGCGCACGGTGGGACTCGCGCTCGAGGGAGGCGGCTACCGCGGTATGTATACGGCGGGCGTGCTTGACGTTTGGATGGAGCACGGTTTGACCTGCGACCATATGGTGGGTGTCTCGGCGGGCGCGGCGTTTGGCTACAACTTTAAATCGCGCCAGATCGGCCGCGCCATTCGCTACAACAAGGCCTATTGCGCCGATAAGCGCTATGCGGGTGTAGCAAGCTGGCTGCGAACCGGCGATATGTTCAATGCCGATTTTGCCTATCACGAGGTGCCCATCGAGCGCGATCCCATCGACTTGGAGGCGTATCGTGCCTGCCCCATGCGATTTACGTGCGTGTGTACCGATATCGAGACGGGCAAGGCCGTCTACCACGACCTGCCCTATGGCGACGAGAGGGATATCGAGTGGATCCGGGCGTCGTCGGCGATTCCCGTGGCGACGCGTCCCGTTGTCATTGAGGGCCGTAAGTACCTGGATGGTGGCGTGGCTGATTCCATTCCCAGCGCATGGCTGTTTGCGCAGGGGTATGACTGCAATATCGTGGTACTCACGCAGCCGGCGGGCTTTGTGAAGCAGCCCAACAGCGTGATGCCTATGCTGCGGCGCGTGTTCCGTCACTACCCAGAGTTTGTCGCAGCGCTTGAGCACCGGCATGAGGTTTACAATGCCACGCTCGATGACCTGGCACGTCGCGAGGCTGCCAGCGAAATTTTTGTGGTGCGTCCGAGTGAATCGGTGAAGGTGCCGTCGCTGTGCCGCGAGCCCGATGAGCTCGAGCGCATCTACCAGATCGGCCGCCACGATGCGGAGGCGACTTTGCCGGCGTTGAAAGCGTATCTGGCGGGGTAAGGGTCGCATGCGGAAAGCGCATCTCGGAATGGAGGTCCAAACCGGGATGCGCTTTCCATTGCTGAAGATATGAGGCTGCGAATCAGCTGCTCGGCCTATGCCTATGCCTGCTGCCAGGTGTCGACAAGCTCCTTGGCGGCGGCGTAGGGGTCGTCGGCACTGCAGACGGCGCTCACCACAAAGAAGCCGTCGACGCCGGTGGCCTTGAGCTGCGGCAGGTCGGCCGTCTTGACGCCGCCGCCCACCACGATGGGCACGGGACTTGCCGCGTGGAGTGCGGCCAGATCCTCAAAGCTCTTGGTGATGATGGAGCCGTCGGCTGCGCGTCCGCAGTCGCGCTTGGTCTCGGTCTCGTGGAGCGGGCCGATGCCCAGGTAGTCGACCAGGCTCATGTCGGCGGTCTTGACGTACTCGAGCATCTCCTCGCAACGGGCCGAAAGGCCCACGATGGCGTTGGGGCCCAGCAGCTTGCGACAGACCTCGACGGGAATGTCGCTCTGGCCCACGTGCACGCCGTCGACGGCAATGCCCTGCTCGCGCGCGGCAAGCACGCAGTCCAGACGGTCGTCGATCAGCAAGGCGACCTGACCGGTCTTGCCGGCCTGTGCGATAGCCTGCGCGGCGTCGCCGGTCAGCGCAATGATCTCGCGGGCGCTTGCCACCTTGGAGCGCACCTGGATGCAGGTAAAGCCTGCGTCGAGTGCCTGGGCCACCACATCGCCCACGGGGCGTCCGAGCGTGTTTTCGGGGCCGAGCACCAGATAGGCCGAGATATCAAGGTTGTCGCGGATGCTCATCGTGCTTCCTCCTGCTTTTTGATCTGCGCTTCCATGCGCTCGAGCTTGCCGGTCATGGTGTCGGTAAATCCGGGCCGAATATCGGCTTTGAGCACGACTTCGGTGCGGATGCCCTTGCTCGCCAACACAAAGGTTGCGTCGCGCACGACCTGCATGACCTCGTCCCAGTCGCCCTCGATTTCGGTGAACATCGAGGTGGTGCGGTTGGGAAGGCCGCTCTCGCGAATGACGCGCACGACCTCGGCGACCTCGGCGGAGAGCTCATCGCCGGTGCCGCACGGGGCGATGGCCACAGCGACGAGCGTGTTCATGCCGGCATTGGTTGCGGGCTCGGACATGGCCTATGCCTCCTCGAGCTCGAGTCGGTTATCGGCAATGTCCTGGGCGGTTGCGCGGTAGAGCTCGTCGATAAAGGCGACCTTAAAGCTTGCCGGGGCGTCGGCGACAGCGGCGGCACGCGTGCCGGCAACGTTGTAGACGGCGGTACCGCAGACGGCTGCCGTAAACGGGTCGGTGGCACAGGCGTACACGGCCAGCACGCCGCCTTGCGAGCAGCCGCAGCCGGTGATCTTGGACATGAGCGGGCTGCCGCCGTGGGACTTGGCCACGGTCGTGCCGTCGGTGATCAGGTCGACTTCGCCCGAGACCACTACGGCGCCGCCGGTGTAGCGGGCGAGCGCCACGGCGGCGGCGCGGGCGGCGTCGACCGTGTCGGTGGTATCGACACCGCGCACGCGGCTCAGATCGGCCGCCTCGCCCTCAAGACCCCACAGGCCGGCGAGTGCGATGATCTCGGAGGCGTTGCCGCGCACGATGGCGGGCTTGTACTGCTTGAGTTCGTTTACCAGCTGGGTGCGCAGGCTACCGATACCTAGGCCCACTGGATCGAGCACCCAGGGCTTGCCGGCATCATGTGCCGCCTTGGCCGCGCGGGGAATCGTCTGCTCGTAGATGGGGAAGAGCGTGCCCATATTGAGATAGATGGCGCCGCCGCCGGCAACGAGTGCCTCGCCCTCGTCGGGCAGATAGACCATGGCGGCCGAACCACCCACGGCGAGCTGCGCGTTGGCGACAAAGTCGATCGTCACCGTGTTGGTGATGGAGCCGGCCATCGGATTGGTGGTGCGAATCTCCTCCACGGCCTTGACCATATGTTGCTTAAGCTGTTCCGAATCAATCACTGCACATGCCTCCTTGGCATAGAAAAGGGGCGCTGTGCATAGACAGCGCCCCTGTAAAGGCGGCATGCTCCCTACGCCAGCATTAACTGACAGGTTCAAAGGATTGGGCCCCATGCCCTCTCAGCCTTGTGGTTTGCACCGCCGGCACTCCCGCATCGAATCTGTTGTTCCCTATACTAACGCACCTGCCAAAAAGGGACAGGTTTATTTTGGCAGGTCGTTACAATAGGTAGGACCGATACGAATGGGGACCTCATGATCAAACTTGTGCTGACCGATATGGACGATACGCTGATTCCGGCCGGGCATGACGGCGCCAGCGACTACGCCATTGAGGGCATTCATGCCATGCAGGCGGCGGGTCTGCACTTTGGCCCGGTTTCGGGTCGCCAGCCGTCCGCGATGGGCTGGATGTTCAAAAATCGTTCCGAGTGTTTTTCGACTGGCGCGTTCTGTAACGGCCAGGTGATGTTTGTCGGCGGCGAAGTAGTCGCATCGCGCGCAATCGACAACGATGCTCTGATGCGTTTGGCCGACTATCTGGAGCAAGAGACCGACGATACATTTCTAAAAGTCTATAGCCTGGGCGATGACTTTTGGGGCAACGATGCCTATTGCGTGACGAGTGATCCCGAGCGCGTTCGTCGCGCCATGGGGTCGGGCGGCAACGCATGGCTCAAAGGCGAAGAGGCCCCGTGCCGTCCCGTCGTCGATGAAGCGCCGGTGTTCAAGGCGAATATCTGGAGTGCCCGTTCGCGTGAGGAGCTCGCGGAGCTACGCGAGCGCGTTGCCGCTGAGGTGCCGGAACTCTCGCTCGTGTTTCCCAACAACCGAGTGCGCCTGTTTGACATCCTCCCGGCTGGTTGGGACAAGGGCTGCGCTGCGCTGGAGCTGGCGCGCGCTTTGGGCCTGACGCCCGATGAGGTGGCCGTATTTGGCGATTCCGATAACGATCTGCCCATGATCGATGCCGTTCCCAACTCCGTTGCAGTCGCCAATGCCAACGAGGCTGTCACGGCTGCCGCGCGCTGGCATATCGGCGCTGCGGCAGACGATGCGGTCGCCGGGGCTCTGCATCAGATTGCCACCTGCGCTGCGACGGGGGAGATGCCGCCGTTTATGCGTCAGGTGAGCACGACTGGTTTCGACGTCACGAACGTCTAGGGAGAAAGCCATGAAGCTTCAGCAGCTCAGATATGTCGTCAAAGTTGCCGAATGCGGCAGCATCACCGAGGCCTCGCGCCGGCTCTTTGTGTCGCAGCCTTCGATTACCGCGTCGATCCGCGACCTCGAAAACGAGATGGGTGTGCACATCTTTGAGCGCACCAACAAGGGCGTCATTGTGTCCGAGGAGGGCGAGACCTTCTTGGGCTACGCGCGCCAGGTGCTCGACCAGGCCGATCTGCTCGAAGGCAAGTACAAGGGCGCGTCCGAGCAGGTGCCGCACTTTAGTGTGAGCTGCCAGCATTATTCCTTTGCCGTTAATGCGTTTGTCGATGTGATCCGTGAGTTCGATGCCGCGCGCTACGACTTTACCCTGCGCGAGGAGCAGACTCACGAGATTATCGAGGACGTCGCGCATATGAAAAGCGAACTGGGCATCCTGTACTTATCCGAGCATAACCGCGAGGTTATCGAGCGTATGCTCGCCGCCAACGAGCTCGTATTCGAGGGACTCTTCTGCGCCACGCCGCACGTTTTTGTGTGCGCAGACCATCCGCTGGCGGGCCGCTCCAGCGTGACGCTCGAGGACTTGGAAGACTACCCGTTCCTGTCCTATGAACAGGGCAGCTATAACTCGTTTTACTATTCCGAGGAACTGACCTCGACGTTTGAGCGTCGCAAGAATATCCGCGTGCGCGATCGCGCGACGCTGTTCAACCTGGCCATGGGCCTCAACGGCTACACGGTATGCTCAGGCGTGATTAGTCACGAGCTCAACGGCCCCGGCATCATCTCGATTCCGCTCGATGTGGACGAGTACATGGAGATCGGCATCATCACGCGCAAGAACACGACGCTCACGCGCTACGGACAGGCCTATATCGACGCGATCCGCCAGCATATTTAGCCGCTGTATTCTGCACGGGTCAAATCTCTTTATGGCAGTCCAGACTGATATAGGAAGCATCTATATCAAACTGTCATAAACGTATATTTTACGATGACCACATGAGCGCTCATACTCTGTCTCGATAAAGCAACCAATGCAAAGGGAGATATCTATGAGCACTTCGATTCAACCGAACGCGCCGTTTCGCGCCGATATCGTCGGCAGCTTTCTTCGTCCGCAGGCTGTTAAGGATGCACGTGCCGCCTATGCCGCGGGCACACTCGACGCCGCCGGCCTTAAGGCCGTCGAGGACGATGCCATTCGCGATTTGGTGGCCAAGCAGAAGGCCGCCGGCCTGCAGGTCATCACCGATGGTGAGTTCCGCCGCAGTTACTGGCACCTCGACTTTATGTGGGGCCTCAACGGCATTGAGCGCCGTACCTCGCGTACGGGTTATATGTTCCATGATGAGGAGACGACGGCCGATACCGCCGTGGTGACCGGCTCCATCAGCGGCGAGAACCACCCCTTCGTCGAGCACTTCAAGTTCGTCAAGGCGCTTGAGGGGGAGGGCCAGGTCGCACGGCAAACCATTCCGGCACCGATTCAGACGTTCTCTGAGATCACGCTCGATCGCTGCGACGGCCAGCAGGAGAGCCTGCGCGCTGTCTATAAGACCGATGAGGAACTTGCCGACGCCATTGCAGCCGCTTATCGCACGGTGATCGCCGACCTGTACGCAGCAGGCTGCCGCAACATCCAGTTTGATGACTGCACCTGGGGCATCTACTGCGACACCGATTTTGTCGCCAAAACCGGCATGAGCCCGGTCGACCTGCAAAAGGTAAGCGAGCTGGGCGTGGCGCTCAACAATGCCGCCATCGTGGACAAGCCCGACGATCTGGTCATCAACACGCATGTGTGCCGCGGCAACTACCACTCCACCTATGCCTTCGAGGGCGGCTATGACCCCATCGCGCCGTACCTGTTCGCAAACGAGGATGTCGATGCATTTTACCTGGAGTTCGATACGCCGCGCGCCGGCGGTTTTGAGCCGCTCAAGTACGTTGCCCCGGGCAAGAAGGTCGTGCTGGGCTTGGTAACCACCAAGGCGGCAGAGCTCGAGAACGAGGATGTTATCGTCGAGCGCATCCGTGAAGCCGCAAAGTACGTGCCGCTCGAGAACCTGTATCTGTCGCCTCAGTGCGGCTTTGCCAGCTGCGAGATTGGCAACAAGCTGACCGAGGATGAGCAATGGGCAAAGATTGCGCTGGTCAAGCGCATTGCCGAGCGCGTTTGGAAATAGCGCTAGTGTTTGCAGGTGGCGGCGCGTGCGAGGCATAGTGTATCGCGTACAATGGTTCGGATCGTATCGTTCGGGCAGGTTATCCGATATGCCTGATCGCCCTTCCATTCGAAAGGACATCCATGTCCCAGTCCTCGACGCCCGCCGTCAGCGATGCCATCTACGACGCATCGTCGCTCGGCCGCCCGCGCATGTTCCTGCTCGGCCTACAGCACCTGTTTGCCATGTTTGGCGCCACCGTGCTGGTGCCCGTGCTCACCGGCCTCTCGGTATCGGCAACGCTTTTGTTTGCCGGCTTGGGCACGCTGCTGTTCCACTTCCTGTCGCGCGGTAAGGTGCCGGCATTTTTGGGCTCATCGTTTGCCTTTATTGCCGGTTATGCCGCAATCGCGCCCAACGGCGAGACCGAGCTTTTGCCCTACGCCTGCCTGGGCGTAGCTTGTGCCGGTCTGCTCTATCCGGTGCTGGCTTCCGCGCGTTTGGCGCCAAGCGTGTCATGCGTTTCTTTCCGCCGGTGGTGACTGGCCCCATCGTCATTTCCATCGGCTTGATCCTGGCAAGTTCCGCTATTGCTAACTGCCAGACCAACTGGCTTGTGGCTGTCATTGGCGTTGCCGTTATCGTCATCTGCAACATCTGGGGCCGTGGCATGGTCAAGATCGTGCCGATTTTGCTGGGCGTTGTGGTGAGCTATGCCGTTGCGGCTGCGCTCGGCGAGGTTGATTTCTCGGGCGTTGCCGCCGCTCCGTGGGTCGGTCTGCCCATCGTGTGGGACAACACCGTGTTTGCACTCTTTGGGCCGCAGTTCGATAGCGGTCTTGCCACGACGGCCATCATCACCATCATGCCGCTGGCCTTCGCGACCATGATCGAGCATATCGGCGATATCTCTGCTATCGGTTCGACTTGCGAGCGCAACTACATTGCCGATCCCGGTCTGCATCGCACGCTGCTCGGCGACGGCCTTGCCACGATTCTGGCTTCGCTCTTTGGCGCTCCGGCCAACACTACGTATGGTGAGAACACCGGCGTGCTCGCCCTGACGCGCGTGTTCGACCCGCGCGTAATTCGAATTGCCGCGTGTTGCGCCATCGTGCTTTCGTTCTGCCCCAAGTTCGCGGCTGTCATTGCGGCCATGCCGGCGTGTGTGATCGGCGGTGTGTCGCTCGTGCTCTACGGCATGATCAGCGCTGTGGGCGTCCGCAACCTCATCGAGAACCAGGTCGATTTCCAGAACAACCGCAACGTGCTGGTTGCCGCGCTGGTGCTCGTGCTTTCGCTCGGCATCGCGTACAGCACCGCCGGCGCCATCGTGTTGGAGCTGGGCGGCGTGACCATTTCGCTGTCCGGCATTGCCGTGGGCTCACTGGTGGGCATTGTGCTCAACGCCATCCTGCCGGGTAACGACTTTGAGTTTGATGTCTCCGAGCTTGAGGAGGCAGCTGAGTAGCAGCTGCGTTCAGCTGAATCAAAAAAATGGCGCCCAAGCGTACGCTCGGGCGCCATTTTTAATGTGTCAGTATCCAGTGGATGCCGCGGGCCATGCGTAAGTCGGTTTGGGCAAAGTGATTGCCGGGGTTGAGCTCCAGCGTTGTTGGAATGCCGCGCTCGACGAGCAACGCTTCCATCGCGCGTGTGTCGTCGAGTACATGCCGCATCATGCGGTTGGGCGTCTTGGTTTCCTTTTTGCCGAGTGACAGGTAGACGGCTTGCGGGCTGCCGGCAAAAGGGGCCGTGCTGGCACGGTCGACAAAGTCGGGAAACCATAGCGACCCCGATGCGCTCGCGGCGCGGTCAAAGGCGTCGGTTTGCCAGAGGGACCAGAGTGCGAAGAGGCCCGCGAGCGAGTAACCGGCAATGCCGCGCCAGGTGGGCGGCTGAGGAAGCGACGACTCGACCTGGGGGATTATCTGATTCAGCAGCTCATCAAGAAAATCGGCAGCTTGGCCGCCGAAAGGCTCGGCATCGCGTACGGTCCCGTCGCATGCCCAGGGGCTCAGCTCGCGATTCCAATCGAGCCCGCCAATGGTGACGAGGGCGAATGGCGGACAGTCGAGCTCTCGGCAACACTTATAAACCTCGCTGCCGTCGCCCACGACCACAGGAAGGTAGATGACAGGCGCGCTTTCCGTATGATTCGAATAAACGGTTATCTGCTTTTGATGCGCTTCCATGACGGGCTTCTCTCAGTGTTGTGATATCGGCAGCCCCAATTGTCGCACGCCAGCGTATGCCGGTTGGGCTAGACCAAAGACAATCTCGTGCATCCCCTGCGGACGCATATGGAAAACGCCACCGCCGGAGGGGAGCTCGGCGGTGGCGTTGTTAAACGGTGCTGGGGCTCGGGGCCTTCGCTGGAGCTGCCATGTGCGCAGAGGCGTCTAAGAACGCTTACGGCTCGCCATGGTGCCTGCGGCGATAGCGGCTGTTCCCGCAAGGACGGTTGCCACGATGGCCGCACCCGAGGTGTCGCCGGTTGCCGCGAGCACGCCGGTAGTCTTGGCTTTCGTGGTTGAAGCCGCAACGGCCTTGGTCGGCTTTGAGCCCTCAGGCTTGGGGTTCTGCTTGGACTCCGCGGGCTTGCTTTCTGCGGGCTTGGTCTCGTCGGGCTTGGGGTCTTCCGGCTTGGCTACCTCGGGAGGTGCGATGGTCGTACTTTTGGCGACTGCTTTGATATAGAGGGAGTCGACCGTGGCGTCGCCCGTGCCGATGGCTTGGCCTGCCTCGTAGATGCCGTCACGGAGCTTGCGATAGTCAATGACCTTGCCGCCTTCGGGCGTCTGGATGGCGGCGTTCTCAATCTTGATGGTGCCGATTGTCTTGCCGTCAGCGCTCATGGCACGGGCAAAGATTGCCGCTGTATCTCCTTCGGCCGTTACCTTGCTGCGGATGATCGAGATGACTGCGGGTGTGACGCCCTCGCTGGTCTGGGCGATGATGCCGATGTTCTCGCCTTGGGGTTCGCGCCTCGTCTCGCCATCTTGGTTTTCGCTGTAGGGGATGGGGCCGTCGCCGTTCTCGACATAGCGGGCTATGGCCTTGACAACGGAGTCGCTGATGTAGATGTGGCCGCCCTTCTCGTTGGGTCGATCGTTTCTGGTGGAGAATGCAGCCGAAACCTCGCCTTCCGCAAACGCGTCCACGGTGGAGCCGTTCTTGACGACGATGTCGTCCTGGTAGGTGAAGAGGGCGTTGGCGCCACCGTATCTGCCTTTACTTGCACGGACCGTCACGTTTGCATGATCGAGGGTGATGCCCTTGTGGGCATAGACGCCATATTCAACACCGTTTACGTTGAGGGAGGCGTTTGTGGCTGCGAGGCTGCCCTTGGCCTCGACGGCAGCGTCTTTCTCGGAGCTTGCCTTGACCTGGCTGCCGTCCGAGATGTTGATATTGCCGCCGCTCCAAAGGGCCTCACCATCGGCTGAGCTTGCCTCGACCGTCCCGCCACCCTTGATGGTGAGGTTCTTGTCGGCTCCAATACCCTTGTCCTTGGTAGCCCTGGCGGTGACGGCTCCGCTGTCGTCAATCGTGATATTGCCGTTTGCCCTGATGCCACCCGATGCACCCGTGGCGTTGACGGATCCGGCTCCGTCGATGTTGATATTACCCGTGGAGAGGATAGCGTCCTCAGTAGATGTCACGCTGAGCGTGCCGCCCTCGTCGCCTTGGATATTGAGCTCGGCATTCTCGTTAGTGCCATGAGAAACGTTGATGCTTTCGATCCATTCGGCAGTAACGATGTTGGTTCCCGAGTAATTCACGTTGAGCTTGCCTGCGGCCTGGATCTCGCCGCCGTTATAGTTGTTGAGCTTCAAGTCGTCGGCGCCGTCCCACGACCAGGTACCGGCCTCGTCGCTCGCCGCGGTGTTGTACTTGTTGCCGCCGACCTTGACCCATTCCGCTGCGAGCGAGACGCTCGGCATGAGCAGCGAGCTCACCGTGAGCGCGCACACGGCGCCCGCAACGATGCGGCGCGTCACGCGGCGCCAGCTGCCGTGCGCGAGTCCTATGCGACGGCGAACGTCGGGTTCGGCAACATGGGTTCCGGCGGTAGTGTTATTGCGTTTGGGGGTCGTGAACAAGGCTGCCATGGTTGCTCCCGTTCTCATAGGGCCTATACGACTAGATTCAGCGTATCTGCTGGATGTTGCCGGCGGTAGTGCCGTTTGGAGGGCAAAATGGCCAAAATGGGGGAGAAATAGGCCGCACGCCGGCGCAGGGACCGGCGCTAAAAGAAAAGCGCGGGGCCGCATGGCGACTCCGCGCTTTATTGTTCAGCTTTTGCAGCCTTGCCCTTACGCTACGAAGAAGTAGACGAGGAAGGCAAGGGCCGCGATCCACCCGTCCCGTGCGAAAAAGTGTTTACGGGCGCTTGCGGCTCACCACGGCGCCCGCGGCGATGGCGGCTGTTCCTGCAAGGGCGGCTGCCACGATGGCTGCGCTCGAGGCGTCGCCGGTTGCTGCGAGTTTGCCGGTGATCTTGGCTCCCGTGGCTGCAACTGCAACGGTCTTGGTCGTCTTCGTGCCCTCGGACTTGGAACCCTCGGGCTTGGTCTCGCCGGGCTTCTCCTCGGGTTTGATCTCCTCGGGAGGCGCGATGACCGTGCTCTTGGCGACAGCTTCGTCGTAGGGGGAGTCGACCGTGGCGTCGCCCGTGCCGATGGTTTGACCCGCCTCGTAGGAGATGCTGGAGCCGTACTCTTCTTCGTAGCGATAGTTAATGATCTTGCCGCCTGCGGGCGCCTGGATGGGAGCGCCTTCGATCTTGATGGTGCCGATCGCCTTGCCATCTTCGCTTATGGCAAGAGCGAAGATTGCCGCCGTGTCTCCCTCAGCCGTGAGCTTGCTGCGGACGATCGAGATACTCGCGGGCGTGATGCCCTCGTAGGTCTGGGCGAAGATACCGATGTTCAGACCCCTAGGCTCAGGGATGACCGCGCCGCTTTGGTCGTTGCTGTAGTGATCGGGGCCATCGCCACCGGTCTCGACATAGCGGGCTATAGCCTTAACAACGGAGTCGCTGATGTAGATGTGGCCGCCAGCGACGTTTGGCTGGTGGTTTCTGGTAGAGATTGCAACCGAGAATTTGCCTTCCGCGAACGCGTCCACGATGGAACCATTCTTGATGACGATGTCATCCCCGTCAGTGATGAGGGCGATGGCCTGGCCGCCGCTCGCGCTTGTACGGACCGTCACGGTCGCGTGATCGAGCGTAACGCCCTTGTAGGCATAGACACCATATTCAACACCGCTTGCGTCAAGGGAGGCGTTCGTGACCGCGAGACTGCCCTCAGTGTCGACGGCAAGATCTCCCTCGGAGTTCGCCTTGACCTGGCTGCCGCCTGAGATGTTGATGCCGTCTTCAGCCCAAATCGCCGCTTCTTCTATCGAGCTTGCTTCTACCTTGCCACCGCCTTTGATGGTCAGGTCACTGCCTGCGGCGATGCCGTAGCCTTCGCCTCCTTTAGCGATCACTGTGCCAGAGGAATCGATGGTGGTCTTGCCCTTGGATTGGATACCTTCGGTATCGCCCGTTGCATTCACGGTGCCCGAGCCCGTGATAGAGAGGTCGCCCTTTGCCTCAATTCCGTCGGCAGTAGTACTTGTGGTGTTCACGGTGCCTGGGCCAGAAATGGAGAGGTCGCCTGTGGATTTAATTGCATCGGTCTCGGCTGTCACATTGAGCTCATCCGTGCTATTCGAGCTCGTTATGTTCAACTCCGCTTTCTGGTTAGTGCCATCCTGCGCTTTGATGGCGGCTCCGGTGTAATCGGGCTCGGTTTTCACGGTGTTCTTGCCCTCGTACGCAATGTTGAGCTTGCCTGCAGCATTGATCGCACCGCCGTCATAGCCGTTGAGCTTCATATCGTCGGCGCCGTCCCATGACCAGGTGCCAGCCTCGTCACCCGCCGCGGTGCCAGCGTCATACCGGCTGCCGCCGACGTCCACCCACTCGGCCGCGAGCGAGACACTCGGCATGAGCAACGAGCTCACCGTGAGCGCGCAGGTCAGACCACAGACGATGCGGCGCGTCACGCGACGCCAGCTTCCGTGTGCGAGCAGCGTGCGACGGCGCACGTCGGGCTCGACAAAATGGGCTCCAGAGGTTTTGTCATTGCGCTTGGGGGTCGTGAACAAGGCGGCCATGGTTACTCCCATCCTCATAGGGCCTATGCGATTACGCCCAGCATATCTGCAGGATGTAGCCGGCGGTAGTGCCGTTTGGAGGGCAAAATGTCCAAAACTTGGGAAGCAATACATCGCGCGTCCGTGCGTAGCCTGGCTTTAAAAGAAAAGCGCGGAGCCGCTCGATGCGACTCCGCGCTTTGGTGTTCTGCTTTGGCAGCTTTGCCGCTACGCTACGAAGAAGTAGACGAGGAAGGCGAGGGCTGCGATCCACATGAGCGGCTTGATCTTGGAAGCCTCGCCCTTAAAGAGCGCGACGACCACGTAGGCGATAAAGCCCAGACCGATGCCGGCAGAGATGGAGTAGGTGAAGGGCACGCCGGCGACAATCATGAACGCCGGGAAACCCTGCGACACGTCGGACCAGTCGATCTCGGAGGCCTCGCTCATCATGAGGTAGCCGACGTAGACCAGGGCGCCGCAGGTGGCGGCGCTGGAAACGATGGTGACGATGGGGGAGAAGAACGCGGCGAGAATGAACAGCACGCCGGTGGTGACGGAGGTGAGGCCCGTGCGGCCACCGTCGGCAGCGCCGGAAGTGGACTCGACGAAGGTGGTGATGGAGGAGACACCCATGAAACCGCCCACAGCAGCGGCGGCGGAGTCGACGATCAGGATCTCCTTGATATTCTCGACGTTGCCGTCGTCGGTGAGGAACTCGCCCTGCTTGGCCACGGCCATCGCGGTGCCCATGGTGTCGAAGAAGTCACTCATGAGCAGCGAGAACGAGATGACGAGGAGCGTGGGGTCGGTAAGGACCTTGACGATGGCGGGCACGCCGCCGGCGTCGGCGATGGGGCCACCGATGCTCGAGAAGTCGAGCGGTGCGATGAAGCCCTCGGGGGCGTGGGTGACGCCCAGCGGGATACCGGCGATAACGGCGACGATGATGCCGATGAGCAGCGAGCCCGGCACGTTGCGGGAAGCCAGGGCAACCGTCACGACGATGGAGATGATGCCGACGATAAAGGTGGGGGAGGAGATGTCGCCCAGGCCGACGAGCGTACCGGCGCCAGCGGTGATGATGCCGGCATCGCACAGGCCGATCATGGCGATAAACAGGCCCAGACCCACCGAGATAGCGTGACGCAGGACAACCGGGATGGCGTCCATGATGGCCTCGCGCAGGCCACAAAGCACGAGCAGCAAGATGACGACGCCCTCAAGGAAGATGACGCTCATGGCCACGTGCCAGTCACCGCCGCAGACGGTGGTGGTGATTCCGGCAATCATCGCGTTGACGCCTAAGCCCGACGCGCAGGCGAGCGGGCGGTTGGCGAAGATGCCCATGCAGATGGTCATGATGCCGGCGCCCAGGCAGGTGGCGCAGGCGAGCGCTCCCGCATCGATGCCAGCGCCCGAGAGCACCGCGGGGTTGACGGCAATGATGTAGGCCATCGCCAGGAATGTTGTCAGTCCAGCGCGGAGTTCGGTCCCGATTGTGGACTTGCGCTCACTGACGTGAAATAGTTCGTCCATGCATACCCTTTCCTTGTTCGGCCCCGAGTTTAGGCCGATTGACACGAACTCACTCACTATATCGCCTTTACAACCTTGCTGTTCCTCACATGTTGATGTTCGGCGCTTTGTAGCGGACGGGCGGTATTTTTCGCATGAAAATGTGTGGGTACCGTATACTTAAGCAGTTACAACGACCCCTATGGAGGAACGTATGATTAAAGAGCTCTGCCACGACGAGGCTATTCTGTCCCAGCGTTGCGAGGTCGCGACCGTCGAGGACGAGTCGGTGGCACAGGACCTGATCGATACCATCAAGTCGCTCGACGATGCCGGCTGCCTTGCCGCCAACCAGATCGGCGTCACCAAGAAGGTCTGCGTCTATCTGGACGACGCCGGCGAGCCCCATGTGCTCTACAACCCCCGTCTGGTGTTTGGCCTGGGTGCCAGCAAGATGGAGGAGAGCTGCCTGACGCACGAGGAGGTCACCAAGTCCACGCGCTATATCAAGTGCAAGGTTGCCTTTGACCAGATCGTCGACGGCAAGATGAAGGAGTGCCGCCGCGACTACGCGGGCTTTGAGGCACAGATGATCCAGCATATGATCGACCACTGTCTCGGCAAGTTGGTCTAAGGGGACCAAAGCACCGCACTTTGACCCCTTAGACGACCTGCGGGGTTAACTTGGTTGAGCTTATCCTGCTTGAATAGCCCGGGTATGACGTTGTGAACTGCGTCCCAAATCTTGGACGCCCTAAATAGCGACTAGGCCGCGAGGGCCT
>ENA-ORSQ01000229-ORSQ01000229.1-human-gut-metagenome-genome-assembly--contig:-NODE-229-length-42024-cov-2.538207_pt1 | contig 42024 bp, 23 predicted proteins | sample MGYA00241900_ERZ509164 | MGnify/ENA primary metagenome ERZ509164 (study PRJEB26280, sample SAMEA2338807) | human gut metagenome | biome: human gut; feature: human-associated habitat; material: faeces...
TGTTATTCTACCTTCGGGGTTTGGCTGAAGATATCATGAATACGCTTCATGTCGAATTTTGGCGTACGGTCATAATAATAGATACCGTTTTGCTCTTGTTCCACATCAGTCAACTGTGTATAGCAATATCCCCAGATATCCTTCGAAAGAGATAGGACAGCGTTAACTTGGCCCTCCAAACGTTTGTAAAACTCTTCTAAAGAATGGGGGGGCTCTCCATATCCCCAAGATGTATTTTGGGTACTTTCCATCTGTTGTGACGGGTTCCATTTTATACCGCCAAACTCATCAACTAAATAAGGCATATCTTTTTTATATTCCGGGAATTGGTATTGGTCTGTATATTTCAGGCCGTTGAAACCGATATTTTTCGGCATCAATTGTATTTCCCATTTTGGGGTGACAAATAGTTTACCGTCATTATACAGTTGCTTTTTCAATTCTTCCGGATTTTGCTCGTAATTGTGGATTGTCCAGATATCGGTAGCGATGTGTACACCACCGCTGGTACCGTGGAAAGGACGCGTCGGGTCTATCATTTTCGTTAGGTTATACAGGTCGTGCATCAGGCGCGGATATTGTATGCGATCAGGCCAGAACTCCTCGTTTGTAGGTGTCCAGATAAGAAGGGAAGGATGGTTACGGTCACGTTCTACGATTTCGGTCCATTCAGTTATGAAATTCCGGGCGGTTTCCGTATCATTGCAATCCATTCCCCAACTGGAAGCTTCCCCCCATGTAAGATAGCCCATCTTATCCGCCCAATAATAGAAACGTTCCTCGAATACTTTCTGATGGAGGCGGGCACCATTAAAGCCGGCCGCCATGGAGAGTTCGATGTCATGCTTTAACGCCTCGTCGCTAGGAGCCGTCCAAATTCCATCGGGATAGAATCCTTGATCAAGTACCAAGCGTTGGTAATAAGGTTTGTTGTTCAGATAAATCTTATTGCCTTCGATATGTACCTTACGCATACCTGTATAGCTTCTTACCTCATCTACTACCTTCCCGTTCTTATCTATTACTTTGTATTCCAAGTCGTACAAAAAAGGGTTTTCCGGACTCCATGTTTTCATTTTCTTGATGGGTAGAATAGCAGAAGATAAGGAGCTTGCCGTAATGGTTTGGCTGGCTACTATTTTACCGTTGTCTTTTACGGTTACTTGCAATTTACCTCCTAGTTCTTTATAGAAACGAGGACGCACAACCAATTGTTGTTGGTCTATATCTGTCTGCAACTGCACGGATTGCAATCCTTCCGGATGGACAGCCTCCATCCAAACCGTTTGCCAAATACCTGTGGTCCGGGTATAATTACAGGCGTAGGATTCAAATTGTAGGTTTTGTTTTCCTGCCGGTTGTTTTGCGCTTCGTAGGTCACTTTCTACATATACGACTAGGCTATGTGTCTTTCCTGGTGTTACCAAGGAGGTGATATCTACTGCGAAAGAAGAGGTTCCGCCAAAATGGCGATTGGCTAAGACTCCATCAATGTATATTTCCGATTTATAATAAACAGCTCCAAAGTTAAGTCTTATATTCTTTCCATTCCATTCTTGTGGGATCGTGATAGGACGCTGATACCAGAAATGTTGAATGAAATCCGTGTATTTTACGCCGGATAACTTACTTTCCGGGCAGAAAGGCACTGTGATCTTTTGGTCAAAACCGTTCGATTTATAGAACTCCCGTTCCATTCCGGTACCTCCGAAATCGAATGAGCAAGTCCATTCTCCGTTCAAATTTACCCAATCCATGCGTTCAAATTGTGGACGGGGATATTCGGGACGTGGGATAGACCATAAAGCGGTGATGCACCAAAACAGTAAGAATGTAGTAATGTTCAATTTTTGTTTCATAATGTATAATTGTATTATAATAAATGCAAAAATAAAAATTTGAATACTATTAGACAAATTCTTGAAAGACTATGAAGGGTAACCGCATTAAAATGTCACTTTTAGTTTTTTTGTCGCAGGAGATATACTTATTTTGTCACAGGAGATAGCTTACTTTGCCAATGAAGTATATCTTCTCTACTCAAGTAAGTAGTACTTCATTTGATTTAAAATCTATATATTGGGACATCTTGAAGGAATTGATTTATTTTATTATATGTGTAAAAAGGAGATTAAATGAGAAAAATTGTTGTTGCTTCCGATTCATTTAAAGGCTCAGTATCTTCTATTGAAGTGGCTGAATGTGCCGAGTTGGCGATCCATAAGGTTTTTCCGGATTGCGAGGTCGTGAAAATCCCGGTTGGGGATGGGGGAGAAGGTACCGTGGAGACTTTGATTACGGCGATGGGTGGAGAAGTCGTATCTTGTGTCGTACATGATCCGTTGATGAGGCCGGTCGAGGCCACTTATGGGATACTGGGAGATAATCGTACGGCGGTTATCGAGATGGCGACGGCGAGTGGCCTTACGTTAGTGCCTGTGTCGGAACGTAATCCCTTGAGAACAACGACGTATGGAACCGGTGAGTTGATAAAAGACGCTATGGATCGTGGTTGCCGGGATTTCTTGATAGGAATAGGGGGAAGCGCAACGAATGACGGAGGAACCGGTATGTTGCAGGCCTTGGGTTTTCGTTTTCTTGATAGAAAAGGGAATGAGCTGGGATTGGGTGGGCAGATCCTTAATCAGATTTATGAGATAGATTGCTCAAGGGCATTATCGCAATTGCGGGAAACTTCATTTACCATAGCCTGCGATGTGAATAACCCTTTTTATGGTGAGAAAGGGGCGGCGTATGTCTTTGCCCGCCAAAAGGGAGCGGACGACGCTATGGTCCGTTTGCTGGATGAGGGCTTGCGAAATTTTGCGGAAGTCATAAAAAGAACGGGACGAATAAAGATAGACGACATTCCGGGTGCGGGAGCCGCAGGTGGTTTAGGTGGAGGATTTGTCGCTTTCCTAAAGGCTGAACTTAAACCCGGTATCCGGATGGTTCTGGATGCCTTGCGTTTTGATGAATGTATACGGGGGGCGGATCTAATTATTACGGGAGAAGGTAAACTGGATAAACAGACTTGCATGGGAAAGACCCCATGCGGAGTATTGCAGGCAGGCATGAGACAGGGTATCCCGGTTATCGTAATGGGTGGTTCCGTAGAGGAGGTAGAGGCGCTTAATAAATCCGGGTTTCTGGCAGTCTTGCCACTTCTTCCTTATCCGGTTTCCTTGGAGCAGGCGATGGACAAGGATTTCACCTGCCGGAATATTGGGCGTGCCTTGGAACAACAATTGCGTGTAATCCAATACTATATGAATCATTAACATAGGGATATTCGTGATAAGGTATATTGTTTTCGTTTTGGAGTTTGGAGGTATTGCGGTGTTTAGTGCCACCATTTACTTTTGCGTTATCAAACTTGAAAAAACGAATAAGAATAAAAATTATTACGGATATGGAAATGAATAAGACACTTGCTTCGTCCGGTGGACGTATTACGGTAATCGACGCTCTGCGCGGCTTCTCCTTGATTGGTATTTGCTTGATTCATGGGATGCAGCATTTTGGCGCTATGGGGACGATGGCTCCCCAAGCCATGTTCCCTTGGGAAGGGACGCTGGATGAGATTTTTCGGTGGTTTATTAATTACTTGGTGTTCGGCAAGTTCTTCATTATATTTTCTTGCCTGTTTGGTTTGAGCTTCTTTATCCAGATGGATCGGGCAGCTCAAAAAGGTGTTGATTTCCGTGCTCGTTTTTTATGGCGATTGGTACTATTGCTGGTGATTGGTTTTGTTCATGGTTTATTAGTCCGTGTAGATATTTTGTTGGTGTATGCGTTGCTTGGTTTTGTATTGGTATTGATGTATAAATGGCCTACTAAATTATTGGTGGGAATCACCCTTTTCCTTTTCTTGGGCGGTGCCTCGCTAATTCCCGTAGCATATAAGGCTGTAACGGCTCCTGCCGTCGAGCAAGTGGTGGAGAGACCGGCTGCCGCACCTATCGCTCGTGCTGAGGCTCCCCGGCGAGTCCCGACATTAGCCGAGACCATTGAGAACAACGCTTGGGACGGATTGGTAGGAAAAATGAATTTCCAGTTTGCCAGCGGTCGTATCTATCTGACCTTGGGATTGTTTATCCTCGGATTTATCGTAGGCCGAATCCGCTTGTTCCAACGCATGGATGAGTTCCGTAGCCGTTTGAATTACGGGGCGTTGGTCGCGTTGGTTTTAATCGGCTTGTTGTATCTGCTAAAACCTTATATACCTGCCGCATCTTGGCGTGAGGTCTCTATCAATGCGTGGATGGGTGCTACGACAACTAACTTGATTAATCTGATGACGGCTTATCTGTGGGTGGTGTTGGTCTTAGAGGCTTACCGCTCGGTAAAAGTTCAAAATGCCATGAAACCATTGGTTAGCTATGGGCGTATGGGATTGACAAACTATATCGTACAATCCGTGACCGGTGTCTTTATTTTCTCCGGTTTTGGCTTGGATTGGAGCCATTTGGGTGTTTTCTTGAGTGTATTGGTCTGCCTTGGATTTACGGCTATACAGATAGCCTTTAGCCAATATTGGCTGTCGGGCTTGCGCTACGGCCCGATGGAGTGGTTATGGCGGACCGGCACGTATATGAGATGGCAACCCATCCGTTTGGGTTAAGCCGGAAAGCTTTGTTCTCAATACAAATTCCGTACAATAAGACCATTGATGAGTCTAGTGTATAAAATGCTAAAAATCAGAGTCAAAAAAGCACGATGATCTTTCATCCAAAACACGTACGACTTTTTGAAAAAACATGTACGTGTTTTGGATGAAAGTCGTACGTGTTTGTCCCGAATCCTTCCACAGAAAACCAGAGCGCATATAAAAATCTACAAGAAGCTTCACTTAAACGAAGCGGTAAATGAAAAAGCCGTGGATGGAAGATCGTATAATTAGAAATAATATTTTTAATTTTCATTTTAAAATCTCATCTTTGCGATGAGATGGATGTTAAGGAACAGTCAATAGTACAGAAATTACGGAATGGCGATCAAGGTGCGTATCGATATTTATATGATCGTCATTATGTGGTACTATGTCAATTTGCCAATGAGTTGGTTGGCGACCCATTTCTAGCGGAGACTATAGTTGGTGATGTGATATTTCATCTGTGGGAAATCCGTGAGACATTGGATATAAATAGCTCTCTTCGTGCTTATCTAATGCGGGCTGTGCGGAACCGCTGTTATAACCATATCTCATCAGAAAAGGAAAAGAAGGAAGTTCGTTTCTCGAAGATTGAGTCTGAGACCTTAGGGTGGGACGCTATGATACAATCGGATGAACAGCCGCTCGGTATATTACTTGAACGGGAGTTAGAGAAGGAGATCATAAAATCAATCGATAGTTTAGGCGATGAATGTAAACGAGTTTTTAGAAAAAGCCGTTTTGAGCATAAGAAAAATGAGGAAATCGCTACAGAGCTAGGAATTTCTGTCAATACGGTTAAATACCACATAAAGATGGCTTTAACCCGCCTACATCAAGATCTGAGGAAGTATCTGATCTTGTTGATATCATTTTTCTCCTTGTGAGAATGAAAAAATTGATGTTTCTCACTACCCCTTGAGGAGAAATAACTGTCTTATATATAAAAGCTGGATATTTAATCTATATGGAAGAAAAGAAATCACATACGAAAAACGAGCGATCATTACCTGATCATGAAGAACAAGAACTTTGGTTCTCTGCTTTGGCTGCCGATGATTCCTGTGCCTATAATGTCGATAAGGCGTTCGATCGTTTTGTTTCTCGTACCCAGCAAAAACGCCGTACGGTATTCAATATTCCTAAAATCGTTTATGGTGCGGCAGCGGTTATCCTATTATTGATCGCTTCTACGATTTCCTATTGGTGGGGTGAGCGGCAATTACAGAACCAGTTTGCGGATATCTTGGTGGAAGCTCCTTTAGGGGCCAAGACCAAGCTGATTTTACCGGATAGCACATTGGTCTGGTTAAACGCTGGCTCAAAGATCGTATATTCGCAAGGTTTTGGGGTGAAAGACCGCCATCTTCGGCTGAATGGAGAGGCTTATTTTGAGGTGAGGAAAAATGAGAAGTTACCTTTTGATGTAATGACGAAAGAGTTGAATGTAAAAGTATTGGGTACTAAGTTCAACTTCCGGAATTATGACGAGGACGAAGAGGTAACCGTGAATCTGTTGGAAGGAAAAGTTCAGCTAGAGAATTATGTGAAGAAGATGGGAATAAACTACTTGTCTCCTTCAGAGAAGGTTACCTTGAATAAACTTACCGGGGAAATGATTATAAGCCGAGCGGAAGTGAAAAACGCTAAGGAATGGACAAACGATGGACTATTCTTCGATGAGATGCCTCTATCTGACATTGTGAAAGAACTGAATCGTAGCTATAATGTGAAGATTCATATTGCGGATGAACAGTTAACCCATAATCGCTTTTATGCGTTATTCAATAGAAAAGAACAGACTATCTATAATGTGTTAGATATTATAACTGCGACAAATCAAGTAAGATATAAAGTGGAAGGTGATAGTATTCTGCTTTATGCGAAGTGATAGATAATTGTTTAACCTTAAAATTGTTTTAATATGGAGAATATGGAAGGAGATTAAAAAAGGAGTAATAGGATCATAAAAGGAATCGGAGAATGGGCTAGATCCTCCGACTCATAAATCCTCAAATTACATTATGCAAATGATCTGGATGAGGAATACAAATGTAATCAATCCTCTGAAAGGTCATCATCAATCACAAGTTAAATTACTAAAAATTAAGCTATTTATGAAAGTTGTAAAAAAGGTCATTTATGTGGCTGTAGCTTTGTTTTGCTTAAATCTAACTGTTAGTGCTCAGAGTATAACCTTGAAGGTGAGCAATATAACAGTAAAGCAAGCGATGGATGAGCTGAAGAGTAGGAGTGGCTACTCATTTGTATTCTCGTCTGCGGATGTGGATACAGGGAAGAAAATATCCGTATCTGCGGAGAATCAATCGGTCAATGCGGTAATCGAACATATCTTGCGTGGCCAAGGGCTGACGTATGAGATCCAAGGGAAAAATATTATCTTGAAAAAGGATATCTCAACCTCGATCGATAAAAAAACGAAGGTAACAGGAACTGTAAAAGATCAATATGGTGAGGCTATTATCGGAGCGAATGTTGTTGTAAAGGGGACTACAGTGGGGACGATCACGGATATAGATGGAAATTATACGCTCGATGTCCCGTCTGGTGCGAGCTTGCAAGTGTCTTATATCGGATATCTTACGCAGGATGTAGTGACGGCCGGTAAAAATAACATTGATATTAATCTTATAGAAGACACTCAAAAACTGGAAGAGGTCGTGGTTGTCGGATATGGAACACAAAGAAAAGGAGAATTAACCTCATCTATTTCCAGCGTAAAAAGTGAGGATTTCATACAAGGTTCCGTACAAGATGCCGCCCAATTGTTACAAGGTAAGGTTGCGGGTCTGGGTGTTGTACTGTCTGATGGAGACCCTGCCAGTTCTACGCAAATTATGTTGAGAGGTGTTGGCAGTATTGCGACTGGGGCATCTCCTCTCGTGATTATTGATGGTGTTCCCGGAGAGCTTAACATGGTCGCTCCAGAGGATATCGCTAGCATTGATGTGGTAAAAGATGGTTCAGCCGCCGCTATTTATGGAACCCGGGGTAATAATGGCGTTATTTTCATCACTACGAAGAAAGTGAGAGGAGAAATTCCTGTTACGGTGGATGTGCACGCTTATATGACCACTCAGCATATCAAGAAAAAATTGAATATGATGGACGCCTCCCAATATCGGGAATTGGTAAAACAGGGTAAACCGGGTGCTGTGGATTATGGATATGATACCGATTGGATGGATGAGATTATGCAAACTCCTTTCTCTTGGGTGACAAATGCGAGCTTGAAAGGAGGGACTACGAAATCTAATTATATCGCCAATATTAACTACAAATCTGCGGAAGGTATCATCAAACGTTCTAAAAATGATGTCTTAACCACCCGTATTGAGGTGAATCATAGTATGTGGGATGATTTATTGAAGTTCAACCTTAACCTTATGGGACGTGAACAGACTTATCATGCGTTTGGCTCTGGATCTAGCTTCAATGATGTCATCTATAGAAATGCGCTGGCCTATATCCCGACAGACCGTCCGAGAAATGATGATGGTAGTTGGGTCGAGCATCCTACTATGTATGAGTACGCTAATCCACTTGCATTGATCTATGAAAGTGATGGAGAAAATAAAAGTAGACAAATCCGCTCTTTCGGCTCTGTCACTCTGACTCCTATCAAACAGTTTTTTATCAAAGCATTGGTTTCGCATACGACTTGGAACCAGACAAGGGGTTATTCTGAATCCAAAAAACATATTTCTACGATCCGGGATAACAGAAATGGCTATGCGGCTAAGGGAAGTGCGAGTTCAAGAGATAATTTGATCGAGTTAACAGCGCAATATAAAGAAACTTTCGGATTACATAACGTTACAGGGCTGGTTGGCTATTCCTATCAAGACAATGTTTATGAGGATGAGTATATGATTAACTGGGATTTCCCGTCTGATCAATATACATATAATAATATGGGGGCAGGATCAGCGTTGAAAAGAGGGGAGGCTACTATGAACGCTGAGAAAGAGAAGTCAAAGTTAATAGGTTTCTTCGCTCGTGCTAATTATAGTTATGATAACCGTTATTTAGCTACGGTGAGTATTCGTCACGAAGGCTCATCCAAATTTGGAGCTAACCATAAATGGGGTAATTTCCCTGCGATGTCTGTTGGTTGGAATGTATCTAACGAACATTTCATGGAAGGCGTTGACTTCTTGAGTACATTGAAAGTCAGAGCAGGTTTTGGTATTACAGGTTCGCTTCCCAATGAGGCTTACTCGTCGTTAAGCAGACTTGCGTCTGGAAATAATTTCTTAACGAATGGTTCTTCTTGGGTTCCGACTTTACAGCCTGAGAGTAATGCGAATCCGGATCTTAAATGGGAGAAAAAAGAGGAATGGAATCTTGGTTTTGACTATGGTTTCTTCAATGAGCGTTTGAGCGGTAGCATCGATTTATATCAAAGAACGACTCGTGATATGGTATGGGAGTATAATGTTCCCAGACCTCCTTATTTGTATCCTACTATTTTAGCGAACGCAGGTACTATGAAGAATAAAGGATTGGAAATACGTCTCAGTGCCATACCTGTTCAAACGAAGAATTTTCAATGGGTTACAACTCTCAACTATTCAACGAACAGCAATGAGGTCGTATCCTTATCTAACAACCAATTCCGGGTTGAAAGTGGTTACTTCTATGCCGGTTATCTGGGAAATACGATCAAACAAGATACCCATATCGTAAAAGAAGGAGAGCAAATGGGTAATTTCTATGGATTCAAATCTATCGATGTTGATGAGAATGGTAAATGGATTATTCAAGGTAAGGATGGAAATCCTAAACCGATCGATCAACAGCAGCAAGAGGATAAGATGGTCCTTGGAAATGGTTTGCCAAAACATTTTTTAAGCTGGGATAATACATTAACATTCAAGAATTTTGACTTGAACCTCACAATGCGTGGTGCTTTCAAATATCAGATATTGAATACTCCGAGATTATATTATGAGGTACCTGTCAGCTTAGCGCATGGTAATTTAATGGCTACTGCATATGATCCGGTATTCGGCAAACGTCCGTTGAATGATCATCAAGAGCTTCAATACGTAAGTTACTATATCGAGAATGGAGATTTCTGGAAAATCGATAATATTACTATCGGTTATACCCTCATGTTAAAAGATAGTTTCTTAAAGAAAGTCCGAGTGTATGCTACGGCTAATAACTTATGCACTATTACGGGATACAGCGGTATAGACCCGGAGGTAAACACGCAAGGATTAGACCCGGGTGTGGATCCGCTGAACAGATATCCGTCCACCCGTTCTTTTACTTTAGGGGCCATGTTTACTTTCTAACTTAAAATTTGATTATCATGAACTCATTTATTAAATATATCTGTGTTTTTTGTGGAGGTATAGGCTTGCTTACATCCACTACTGCCTGCACGAATCTGGATGAGGAAACTTTTTCCGAGATCACTGAAAGTACGTATAAGTATGAGGCAGGCGATGCGACCAAAGTTGTCGGAAGCTCGTATGCGAACCTAAGAGGTTTCGTCGGCTTTAATACATACTATATACAGGAAATCTGCACGGACGAGACCGTACAGCCTGCTAACCAAGCCGGATGGGACGATGGCGGTGTTTTCCGTCGTATGCATCTTCATTCATGGAATACCAATCAAGCGCATGTAAATGAATATTGGAATTGCTGCTATACAGGGATATTGTTGGCGAACAGAGCTATCGAAATTATATCTGAAGATGATTTCCCTATAAGCAGCACAGAAAATAAAGCCTCCCTGATTGCTGAAACCCGTGCTTTACGGGCCTACTATTACTGGTTGGTAATGGATAACTGGGGAGATGCTCCCCTTGTTTCCGCATCGACTTCCGAACAACTGGAAAAAACTCCACGGGCGGAGATTTATAAATTCGTGGTGCAGGAATTAACTGAATGCATGAATGATCTATCGGAGCAAAAAGATGCTTCTAATTATGGGCGCTTCAATAAATGGGGAGCGAAAGCTCTTCTCGCAAATGTATATCTGAATGCGGAAGTTTACACGGGTACACCTCAATGGGAAGCTTGTATAAAAGAATGTAACGATATATTGAACAGTGGTCAATATCAGTTGGAATCAGATTATCTTGCGCCGTTCAAGGTCTATAACGAAGGTTCGGTGGAAAACATCTTTGTGATACCTTTTGACGCTGTTTACGCACAGGGTTTCGAAATTTATAAAGCGATCCTGCACGCTGCCAACCAAGCGACTTATAAGCTCCAAGATAGCCCTTGGGGACCCGGATCGTATAAGGCGGTACCTCAATTCATCAATACCTATGATCCGGATGATGAGCGCCTGGATATGACTTGGATTCAAGGACAACAATATGCCGCTGACGGCACGCCATTGGAAGGTTCTTATGATATGATGGGTAAGCCTCTTGTCTTTGTCAATAGCATGCCCGATGGTATTTTCACGGGAGAAGCGGATGGATTCCGCTTGCAAAAATATGAGATACAAGAAGAATGTAAGACTTTCATGAATAACGATTTCGTGATCTTCCGCTTAGCGCAAGTCTATATGATGAAAGCGGAATGTTTATTGCGTACGGGTAAAGCGGATGAGGCAGCCCAGTTAGTTACCACCGTACGCCAGCGTGCGTTCAGGAATCATCCGGAAAAGGCTAAAGTGACAGGTAATGATTTGAAACAACCGTCTAAATATGTATATGGAACAGTTTCGGATTATGTATTAACTCCTCAAGGGAAAAGTTATCCGGAGCAATTTGGGCGTTTCTACGATGAGTTAGGTTGGGAGTTCGTAGGTGAGACAATGCGTAGACGTGACATGATTCGTTTTGGTCATTTCACTAAAGCCGAATGGCTTTCTCACAAACCAAACGGGGATTTCCGGAGTCTGTTCCCGATCCCACAAGAAGCGGTTGACGCAAATCCGAATTTAAAGCAAAATCCGGCGTATGAATAATCTTAATTTGAATATATGAAGAAAGTAACAATTTTTTCAATGATCTTTTTCCTTGTTATTGGGAATCTATCGTTGTTTGCACGTAAAAACGTGCAACTTACCTCTCCAAACGGCAAGTTGAAGTTCTCATTGACACTTGAGCGAGAACATCCGGTTTATGATATTCAATATCAAAAGCAGGCATTGGTGCAAAACTCTCCCTTAAGCCTCGTTTTCGATAACGGGGCTTTTGGAGAAGGGCTTAAGATGAACAAACCGGTTTTCAGTACAAAAGAGGAAACATACGAGTTAATTGTCGGTAAGTCGAAAACAGTCCATAGCTTGTCGAAGGAGGTAGTTATTCCCCTAGAGGAAACGGCCGCTCCTTTTCGGAAGATCAATCTTGTGGTTCGGGCATTTAATGACGGTATCGCTTTCCGTTATGAATTTCCAGAGCAACCGAATTGGAAATCGTATGTTATGTACGATGAGAATACGGCATTTAACGTAGTGGATAATCCTAAATTCTTGGGTATGTATTTACCTTCTTATCAAACCTCGCACGAGGCCACATATTCACATGTGAAATATGAGGAAATAAAAGAGCGGAATTTAATGGATATGCCTGCGTTGTTCGAATATCCGAACCATATTTTTATGGCTATTACGGAAGCGGCTGTCAGGGATTATGCCGGAATGTATCTGTGGAAAGAAAATGGGTGTTTACAAGGTAAGTTATCACCTAAGCTTAATCAAGAACAGATAAAAGTGGAGGCGAGTCTTCCGCATCAGTCTCCATGGCGTGTTTTCATGATCAGTGACCGGGTAGGAGCCTTGATAGAGTCTGATTTATTGACAAACCTCAATGAGCCGTGTAAAATAGAGGATACCTCATGGATCAAACCCGGCAAGACAACTTTTACTTGGTGGAATGGGAACGTAACACCAGATACGACCTTTTTGGGGGGTAATAATTTCCCGACCAATAAATATTATATAGATTTCGCTGCCCGCAATGGTTTGGATTTCCATTCAATATATGGATATGCGGAACAGCCTTGGTATACAGATGATGGGACATGGTTCGGGTTTCCCGGGGAAAATTCGGACATTACGAAACCTGTGTCTAGCTTGAATATGCAAGAGATTTGCGATTATGCGAAAAGCCAAGGTGTTCAAATCCATTTATGGACGAATTGGAAACCTTTATATGCGAAGATTGACGAGGCTTTTGCCTTATTTGAAAAGTGGGGGGTAGTAGGTATGATGATTGATTTCATGGATCGTGACGATCAAGAGATGATACGTATTCAAGAAGAGTTCTTGGCAAAGGCGGCTAAACATCATTTGTTCGTGCAGTTCCATGGTTCCAGTAAGCCATCTGGATTACATCGGACCTATCCGAATGAATTTACCCGGGAAGGGACGCTCAATTATGAGAATTTCAAAGGATGTATGGTCACGACTGCGGATCATGATATATCTATGCCTTTTACCCGTTTATTGGCTGGAGCTGCCGATTATCATTTAGGCGGGTTTCGGGCTCTTCCGAAAGACAAGTTTAAGATACAACAAAGTAACCCTTATGTCACTAGTACTCGCTGCCATATGCTAGCGATGTATGTCGTATTGGAGAGTTATTTGGGAATGATCTGCGATACTCCGGAAGCTTACGAAGGCCAGCCGGGATTCGAGTTCTTACAAACCGTACCGACTACTTGGGACAAAACGGTCGTACCGGATGCCTCTGTCAATGAGTATGTAGCGGTCGCACGTAGGCATGGGGACGATTGGTACGTTGGAGCGATCAACAATAGTCAAGCCCGTGATGTGGAAATAGCCTTGGATTTCCTCGGTAAAGGAGATTATAAAGTAACTCTTTATAAAGATGCGAGAGACACGGATACCAATCCTAATCATCTTATCAAAGAAACTTTAACTGTTACCGCAAAGGATAAAATAACAGTACCGCTCGCTTCAGATGGTGGTGCCGCTATGCATATCCAACCTGTAGACATATCTTTCTAAAAGAACTTTATTCCAGTAGAAAGAGGCTATCTCCGAAAAAGTGAGATAGCCTCTTTTTATGTTAAAAAGACTGTCTCTGTAAGTGAATTGAGTGAATGAGTCGTATATATTAAGAAGAATGAATCTTAATATTTAGAATGATGAACACAAGAAGGGATTTTTTGAGAAAGGGGGCTTTTGCGGGCTTAGGAATGTTAACCATGTCGGAATTGGCGAAGGCAGTAGTGAGTAAACAAAATGGAAATGTATCTCCGAAGATTAAATTGGAAAAGGATAGTGTGATTCTTTTTCAAGGTGATTCGATAACGGATATGTTTCGAAAATATGACTGTAACCAATGTAATACACCCGAGCAAATGGGTATGGGATATGCCTTATTTGCCGCCTCAACCTTATTGAGTGATTATCCAGATAAGCAATTGAAGATATATAACCGTGGTGTAGGGGGCAATAAGGTATATCAGTTACGAGATCGTTGGGAACTGGATACCTTGGCTATTCAGCCGGATGTGCTAAGTATCTTGATTGGAGTAAATGACTTCTGGCATATATTGATGGGAAATTATAAAGGATCATTAGGGATTTATGAAAGGGATTTACAAGATCTGCTACATTATACGAAGGAAAAACTTCCCAATGTCCAACTAGTGCTAGGAGAGCCTTTCGCTTTACGTGGCGGATCCGCCATTGATGATGCCAAATGGTTCCCGGAGTTTGATGGTTACAGGGCATCGTTGAAAAAACTAGCCGATGAGTTTAATGCGATATTTGTTCCCTACCAAGCGGCATTCGACGCTGCGTTAAAATTAGCTCCAGCTCGTTATTGGGGAGCGGATGGTGTACACCCCGATTTACCGGGCCGTCAGTTAATGGCAAATGTCTGGTTGGAAGCAACAGGATTAAAAAAGTAAGGTAGGGAGATCGGAGATAATATATTTATTTCTCCTAGAGGTAAGAGGCTGTCTCATAGTGGTGAGGGAAGCCTCTTATTTTGTTATCATACAATGAAAATGAATGATTAAAACGATCGTCTAGATTCGTCACAAAAATATATATTTTTCTCTGACCTACAATATTCAAAGCTTTCATTTATCTTCTTTCTTTTCATGTAGTTAGCTCTTCATAATGAAGCATATTCAATATTAAAAAAAACGGTTGATTTAGACGATCGTTTAAACTAGTCGTTTTTGTAAGAAATATTCTCTGTAACTATCTGTAAATGTTATGATAAGGATAGAGTTTCAAATTCTGAGAAATGAAAGTAACAAAGGAAATAATCTCTCGGCTGCAGGAAGGAAATATGCTGGCGTTTCAGTCTGTATATGAATCGTATAGCGCTCATATCTATAATTTTATCTATTCCTTATTGTATAACAGGTTAGAGGCGGAGGACTTGACGCAGGAAGTCTTCGTTAGGATCTGGGAAAAGAGAGATTCACTGGATATAGATAAGAATTTTGATTCCTATATTTTCACGATTGCCCGTAATTTAGTGTATGACGAGTGGGATTCCCTTTTCCATGCGGAGCTATATATGAAATCCTTAGAAGCAGATTGGGATGAACGGGACACTTCAAAAGTCGAAGAAGATATTACGGTAAATTCGATAGGACAATATATTGATTATCTTATCGATAAATTACCGGTATCCCGTCGGGAAATCTTTTTGCTTAGTCGTAAAGAACACTTATCGACGAAGGAAATCGCACAACGTCTGTCTATATCCGAAAGAACCGTTGAAGCCCAGATTTACCGCTCTCTTCAGTTTTTAAGGAAGTATTTGGCGGAAGAAGGGATCTTGCTTTGGCTCTTATCTTTTGTTGTTAATGAATATTAAATGCGAAAAAAAACGCTTTGCTTGTAAGTAGTCGCTTCGGGCAAAGAGTATATAATCATGTAAAGCGTATGGAAAAGAGTGAATATATCATATTATTAGAACGTTTCTTGAAAGGAGAGACTACTCATGACGAGGAACGGATTCTGGTGGATTGGTTCAAGAGCGATGTTTCCCGGGATGAATTAAGGAACTATATCCAGCGGAAATGGGAAATTGCGTCTAACAGTTCTATTCCTACGGATTTGAAGGAGCGAATGTTCCGGAAAATACAAAGTCGTATTGAGAGCGTAGCGGTCGAGAAGAAGGACGTTGGGCGTTTTTCTCTTCGGAATATCATGCGTTATGCGGCTATTGGTTTGTTGGTGATCTGTGCCGGTTTGGGAGGACATCTGCTGACAAGGTATTCACGGTCGGTTGGTGTGGAAAAAGACTATCTGGTCTTTGCTGCTAAAGGACAGAAAGCGAGCGTTGTCTTACCGGATGGTTCCAAGGTTTGGCTGAACTCAGACTCAGAAATCAAGTACACAAACCTATATGGAGATGGAGAACGCATCATATCCTTGGATGGAGAGGCTTATTTTGAGGTAGCGAAAGATAGTCTCAATCGTTTTGTCGTACAAGCGGGCGATTTAGCGGTAGAGGCGTTGGGCACTTCTTTTAATGTAAAGGCTTACGAAGAAGATAATCAAGCCGTGGTCACCTTGTTTCAAGGAAAAGTAAAAACGAGTGTCGGACGAGACGAGGCGTTCTTATTACCGGATCAAGCGGTTACTTACTTGAAAAACAAGGGGCAACTGAAAAAATCCACACTGAATGACGCATATAGGGCCTGTCTATGGCGGAATAATGAGTTGGCTTTTAATGATGAGGCTTTAAGCGAGATCGCCGTATTGTTAAACCGGATGTATAATATCCAAGTAGTATTTAAGAGTGAGAAGGTTAAAGCATTACGATTCACGGGAGTGATAACCAATAATAGCTTGGATAATATTATCGAACTAATCAGTTTGACATCGCCTATTATATATACATCAAAAGGAGATACTATTATTATTGATGAAAAAAAGTAATGCCTATGACGAAGGACTTGAGATAACAAATGTCGGGCTTGTATAGCTAAATCAATCGTTAACTTTTGATATGTTTTTGTGAATAGTCCACTCTGCGAAAAAGAGTGGAAGCGTATCATATTGTGTAAATTATACTATTAAAAACACGTGGAAAATGCGTAAAATTAAACAAACGGTACGAACAATCTTATTGTGTGGCTTCCTATTTGCTTATACGGACGCCACTTTTGCGCAGATAACTTTATCTGTGAAACAACAACCTGTTCGTGAAGTTATTAAAGAGATCGAAAGGATCAGTGATTATCGTTTCTTTTATAATGAAAACTCGATTCCGATGGAGAAACGGGTTACGGTAAACGTAAAAGATAGCGATATCGAGAATGTACTTAATTTGATCGCCGATCAGATGGGTATATCGTATGTTATTAAAAACAACCAAATCGCCCTATCCGCTGAAAAGCGAGTGAATGTAGCCCAGCAAACAAGGAAAGTGCAGGGGACGGTGGTAGATGATCTAGGGATGCCAGTTATCGGAGCGAATGTATCCGTAAAGGGTACCACCAACGGTACAATTACGGATATGGATGGTAATTTCTTGCTGGAAGTGCCTAACAATGCCATTTTGGAAATTACTTATATTGGCTATCGCCCTCAAGAGATCGCTATAAAAGGGCAGACTCGGGTCGATATTAAATTAGCGGAAGATACTCAAAAATTGGATGAGGTCGTAGTGGTCGGTTATGGTACGCAAAAGAAAGCGACCTTAACCGGAGCTGTCGCCTCCTTGAAGGGCGAGGAACTGGCAAAGGTTAGCCAACCGAATATGAAGGCAAACTTGATCGGTAAGATCCCGGGTGTACGCTATCAAGAGTCTACGGGTGAGCCAGGTGTCGATAGCTCGGATCGATTTAATATCCGTGGTTTTGGAGAGCCGTTAGTTATTGTGGATGGAGTGGAACGTCCGTTTACCCAGATCGATCCGAATGAGATCGCTTCTATGAACGTCTTGAAAGATGCCTCCGCCGCTGTGTACGGTTTCAAAGGAGTGAATGGTGTCATCATTATTGAGACGAAAAAAGGTGAGATGAGCCGCCCTAAAATTAACTATAGCTATTCTATCGGTTTGCAATCTCCGGTAAAGAACCTTGAGATGATGAATGCGTATGAATATGCCTATTACCGTAATCAAGCGTTGATGAACGCCGGACAATCCAAGCGTTTTACGGATGAAGAGGTCGAGAAATACCGTACAGGTTCGGACCCAATCAATTATCCGTCCACCGACTGGTATGCGGAAACGGTCCGCAAGGTTGCCCCGAAACAACAGCATAACTTGAATATCAATGGAGGTTCTGAGAAGATCCGCTATTTCTTCTCGTTAGGATATTTGGATCAAGAGAGTATCTTAAAATCTACCCAAGAGTTTAAGCGCTATAATTTCCGCTCAAATATTACGGCTGAGATCACCAGTAAATTGAACGCTGAAGTGGGCCTAGGCGGTCATATCGATGATTATAAATATCCGTATTGGACGGGCGATGAAGGTATCGAGTTATTTACAGCGATTAAGTCGAACGCTCCGAATGTCCCTGTCTATGCCAATAATAATAAAAACTACTACTATAATTCGGACAATAATGAATTGAACCCGGTAGCCATGCTCGATCGTGACGCTACAGGCTTCAAGGATAAGCGCAATGTCGAGTTTAACGGTCAATTAGCCTTGAATTATGAGATCTTTAAAGGACTAAAAGCCCGTGCTTTCTTCGCCTATGATTATACCAACTTGGCTCAGAAAGAGATGAAGACGGCCTGTACGTTCTATACCTACGATTCGGTTCAAGATACGTATAACCCGATAACGAAGGTTGCGAAGGGAGAGTTGATGGAGAAAACTCAACCTTATTATAAGACTACCCAGCAATACTCATTGAACTACAAGAATACATTCAATGATTTGCACGATGTGGAAGCTTTGGCTTTATGGGAGTGGAAAGAGACGAATACGAACTGGTTCATGGCTAGACGTTATTATTCGACAACATCGGCTATACCTGAGCTAGATAGAGGTGACGTGGATAATATGTATAATGAAGGAAACTCTGCGGTCTATAAATATGGCGGTTTAGTAGGCCGCTTGAATTATGTCTATGCGGGTAAATATATGGCTGAGTTCAGTTTTCGTTATGATGGCTCTTATAAGACGGCTCCGGATAAACGTTGGGGATTTTTCCCTGCCGTGGCTGGCGTATTTCTGAAGAGCAATTTATGAAAGACTTGGTACCTCAGATGGATAATTTGAAACTACGTGCCTCATGGGGAAGCATTGGTAATGATAGCCAACTAAACGCTAGTCAGTTCGTCAGTGGATGGCAATTTGAGGATCGATTTATATTGGGAGGCGCAGGAAACTCTTCGGCTTCGATTACGAATGGTATGAAAGAAGCGAATTTGGCGAATCCGAATATTACTTGGTATAAGGTAATGACTACGAATGTTGGTTTGGATGGCTCTTTCTGGGGCGGTAAGCTTAGTTTTGAGTTCGATTACTTCTATCGCAAGACGACAGGATATCCGGCGACACGTAACACTTCTTTACCAACTACCTCTGGTATCCCTTTGCCGCAGGAGAATTTGAATAGTAGTGATAATCGTGGTTTTGAATTGTCTTTAGGTACTGTCCAACGGATCGGGAACGTGAATTTACAGATCAAAGGAAATGTGGCTTATGCTCGTGAAAAGGATTTGTATAAGGAGCAGGCATTACCACTGAATCAATATAAGAATTGGAGAGACAATGGCGCATATCGTTGGAAAAATGTTACTTGGGGGTATGAACATATCGGTCAGTTCCAGTCTTATGATGAGATCTATAATTCACCGATCCAAGATGGTAAAGGTAATTCATCGTTACGTCCAGGTGATATTAAATATAAGGATCTGAATGGAGATGGCTTGATTGATGCGAATGATGAGAAAGTGATAGGTAAAGGAACTTTCCCTGACTTAAATTTCGGGCTGACATTAGCTGCGGATTGGAAAGGCTTTGATGTGAATATCTTATTTCAAGGAGCCTCGAACTATACGCAGGTATTGAATGCCTTGACCAGTCCTTTCCGTGGACCGGGCGAGGGAAATGGTTTCCGTGTATGGATGGATAGTTGGCATAAGGCGGATTATAATGATCCGGATAGTGAGTGGGTACCGGGCAAATTCCCCTCTTTACGTATTGAGGGTAATGATAATAACTCGAAAAAATCCACCTATTGGACGACTGATGCGTACTATGTTCGCTTGAAATCTATTGAGATTGGGTATACCATTCCCAAGAATCTTTTAAGCAAGGTGGGTATTGAGCATTTGCGCGTATATGCTAATGCGTATAACCCCTTGACAATTACGAATGTCAAATATACAGATCCAGAGGCAATAGAAGGTTGGCAAAGTTTCTATTATCCGCAATTGAAAGTATATTCATTCGGTGTTAACGTTAGTTTCTAATAGGATTTAAAAGAAAAATGAAGATGAGAAGAACTATAATTTATTCCTTGTGTTGCGCTTCCTTATTACTTTCTTCCTGTGATTTGGATGTTCCTGTGACTGACCGTTTGCCGGACGAGGAAGTTTGGAAGGATGATAATCTGATAACAGGAGTGTTCTCTAGATTGTATAACCAGATGCAGATGGAACATAACTCCACTTATTTTGAGGGATGGGATGTTTGGAATGTCAGCTTAGTGACCGCTTCGGATGAGGGTACAGGAGCTTACCAAGCTGGGGATCTTGGTACGGGTGACGTTGCCCGTGCGAATTTCAATGATGAGTGGTTTGGTCTGTGGGAGGACGGTTTTAAGGCTGTTCGAGCGACGAATCTGGTGTTGCAAGAGCTGAATGCGGCCGAGATGCCGGAAAGCAAACGGCAGCAATTGATCGCCGAGGCTCGTTTTATTCGTGCGTTCCATTATTTTAATTTGGTAAAACGCTACGGAGGCGTTCCTATCGTGACAGAAGTACAGCAATATACCGGTCCGGAAGACTTGTATGGCTTACAAGTTTCCCGTGATAAGGAGCAAGAAGTCTGGGATTTTATTCTAACTGAATTAGACGAGTCCGCTTTGGAATTACCGGAGACCCGTGAATCTGTGGAAAGAACCCGTGCCACTCGATATGCGGCTTATGCGTTGCAATCTCGTGCGGCATTGTATGCGGCATCGATCGCTAAATACGGCAAAGTGCAATTGAACGGTATCGTTGGCGTGAATAGTGATGACGCTAACGCATATTGGGCGAAATCGATCGAGGCGGCGGATAAAGTGATTAACTCGGGTAAATATACGCTTTACAACCAGTATGCGGACCGGGTGGAGAACTTCCGGAATATGTTTCTGGAGAAAAGAGGATGTTCGGAGTTTATCTTCTGGAAAGAGTTTCTGGCTACCGATCTAGGCCATTCTTGGGATTTATTGAATGTGCCGTTTAGCTTCGTGCAGAATGGCTATGGCTGCGGACAGAATCCCACACTCGATTTAATAGAGGCTTTTGAATATAAAGATGGTTCAGACGGTACCTTGAAATTGAAGGATGCTTCCGGCAATTATATCAAATATGACTCTCCATTGGATCTATTTAAGGACAAGGACCCACGTCTTCGGGCGACTTTCTATTTACCGATGGATGAATGTAGGGGAGGGATCGTCGAGATTCGTCGGGGTATTTACGATGCCTCTAAATCTGGGGATGCCCGTTTTATCACCAGCAATAACGTGAACGAGTATTATGGTGAGGAAGGTAACCAAATGAAGATCTTAGGTAAGGATGGCGTGTGGGATACCGGGGATGTTGGAAAGACCGGCTTCTACACGAAGAAGTTCTCAGACGAGGGAGTGACGGATATCTCCGGAAATAAATCAGATGCTCCATGGCCGGTGTTCCGTCTGGCCGAGATGTATTTGAACAAGGCGGAAGCCGCTATGGAATTAGGCAAGACGGGCGATGCCGCTACTGCATTGAATATGGTTCGTGAGAGAGCGGGCATCCGTACGCTTTCTGCCGGGGAGGTTTCATTGGATCGTATCCGTAATGAGCGTCGCGTAGAGTTGGCGTATGAGAATCATCGTCATTGGGATTTAAAGCGTTGGCATATTGCGCATATCAAACTGGCCGATTTCCCGACCATGGCGCTTTATCCATGGTATATCTGGGGGGAAGGTAAATATATCTTTACGACTGGTAAGGCTCCGAAACCTAATAAGGTATTCTTGGAACGTAACTATTACATAAAGATCAAGGATAGCGATATGGGTAGCAACCCGATGTTGGCTCCTAATAATCCCGGTTTCTAATTAATGAAAGGAAAAAGAATCATGAAAAAGATCATATATAATATAGCGATTGTCTTGGCGGCTTCTTGCCTCTTTGCCTCCTGTGAGGATGATAATTATGATGAGCCTAATTCCGGTATCAAAGGCCGCTTTATCGATGCGGAAACCTCCGAGGTTGTCCCGATGCCGGTACAGGGTACCAGCAGTATCCAGATACGTATGTATGAGCGTGACCGTTATTATTCTACGGGTGATGATTACTCGCAGCTTCCGGTTATCACGTATCCCAAGATCGATGGGACTTACGAGAACTCGTGGATGTTCAGTAAGCAATATATCTTGACGCTGGAGCAGACTAATTTCTATCCGGTGGATACGATGGTGGTTGATCTGAACGCCGGTGGACTGACGGATCAAGATATCAAGGTGATTCCTTACGCCCGAATCGATGTAAACAACGCCGTATTCGAGAACAAGAAGTTGAAGGTATCCTATACGATCACTCGTAGCAAGGATGACTATAAGATAGAGAATGCTTTTTTGGCTTGGCATATCAGCCCTTATATCGATAAGATGTCCGGTAACTCGGAGGAATTGGTGACTGTTGACTATACGAACGTGTCCGATAAGGATATCCTAAATACGGTATTAACCCAAGAGATCGGCTTAAGTGAAAGTGCGAGTTTCAACAATAAGGATAAGCAGGCCATCATGAAAGGAAACGGAAATAAGATGTATATCCGTGTTGGTGTAACGACAAACGGTAAGGTTAATTATAGTGAGGTCGTCCCTGTAGACGTATCTTTCTAAAAGTACTTTATTCCGGCAGAAAGGGATTGTCTCCGACTTATGTGGGATAATCCCTTCCTCTTTTAAGTTGGATAACATTAATCTATAAAGATTCCCCGTAGCTACTTATTTATCCGGAGTATAAAGCCAACAAGGGCTACGCCGACTTCTACGTGATGACCGACTTGATTCACGAGCCCGAGATGGACTTGGCTTGATCTTGTTTTTATGCTATTTTTGATGGTAGATAATAATACGTTTAATCATCAAAAAAGGAGATATGAGCAAAAGAAAGAATAACTGCTTGGGCAAGGCGGGCATCACATTTTATACCTATGCCACCGAACGCATCCGGGAGAAACGTTTAGCGGGGAAACATAACACCGCCGATTTATATAGGACTACCCGTAATTGGATCTGCGCCTTTCTGGGTAGGAGAAACCTTCTTTTCCCGGAGATAACCCCGGGCTTAATAAGCCGTTTTGTCGCTTATCTGCAATCCGCCGGCTTGCGAGTGAATACCGTGAATACATACCTCAGCAACTTTCGCTCGATTTATAACCAAGCTTGCCGGGATGGTCTGTTGCCGGCTTGCGTCGTATCGCCTTTCGCGTACTTGAACTTGAAGCGGGAAAGAGCCGGATCTAGGGCGTTGGGAAACGAGTCGCTCCGGGAGATCGTGACCTTGAAGTCTGAGGAGCCGGATTTGGCGTGCGTGATCGACTATTGTACGTTCGCCTATTTATCTTGCGGCATGCCTTTTGCGGATATGGCTCGCTTGACTACGGCGAACCTGTATGGCGAGGAAATCGTATATCGGCGTAAGAAGACGGGGATCTTAATCCGTGTCGGGATAACAGCGGGGATGCGGCGGTTGATTAATAAGTATGCGGACGCTTCTTCCCCGTACCTTTTCCCTATTTTATCTCCGGGTAGAGAGGTAGGGCATGAGGAATACAAGGCGATACTGCGTTCGTATAATAACTCGTTGAAGAAGATCGGTCGTGCGCTATCTCGCCCCATTCATCTGACCTCGTATGTTTTCCGCCATACATGGGCAACGAACGCCTTGCGGAAACAAGTCCCTTTATCGATCATTAGCCAAGCGTTGGGGCATACCTCGGAAAAAACAACACGTTTTTATCTGGCCTCTTTGGAACAGTCAGAATTGAATCGTGCGAACGCTAGGGTGACGGAAGAGGTGGATTTGCTTTTGGCGGCTGGGTGATACCCTTATTCGCGAAATAAGGGGAAGAGCCTATTCAGCATAAAAATTACCTATAATAGGCTATTTTCAACGGAAGGCTTGGCAAATGTAAAAAATATTATTGATAAACAATCACTTTTATCTATTTATTAAGAAATAGGAATTGAAGGGGATACAGATATCGTATCCTCTAATTAATCCAAATTTATGCTTATTGCGCATATATCGTGGATATGCGGTTAAAAATAGTGGTTATGCGTGTTTTTTTAGTTTATGTTGGACGTGCGATATCTCCTCCCCTTATTTCGCGAATAAGGGTGATAAACATTATTAAAAGGTAACGCCCCACTACCACGGGGCATTAAAGACAAAAAACATCATGGCAGAAGAAAAGACCATCTTGACCGTAGATCTGTACGACAACGTGTTAACCGAGAAAACCGGCGATTTCACCGGAAAGATCCGCATTACCGGAACCACGCGAACCTCAGACATCTCGAACCGCATCGTGAAGAAACGTACCGAGTATCGTCCGGAGACGATCACCAACATCCTCGACCTCTCCTACGACGAGATGATCGAGGCCCTCGCCCAAGGCCGTTGCGTGGTGAACAAGTTCGGGCAATGGCTGCTCACTATCAACGGCTCGTTCGACGGAAAGAAATCAGACTTCCGCTCTACGGAGAATAAGATCACCGTAATGTTCACCCCCAGCGCCACCCTCCTGAAGGCGCTAGAAAACATCTACGTGAACGCCGACGTAGCTACCGTGGGCCCGATGATCGAGAGCCTCACGGATTCTACCACGAACGAGAAGAACCTCCATATCACTCCAAACGCTCCGGCTATCATCTTCGGCAGCACGCTGCTTATCAAGGGGGATGATCCATCTGTAGGCGTCTACTTCACCAAGGACGAGGAGGGCGCCACGCCCGTGAAGGTCTCCCTCATCGTGCGCAACACCAAGAGCGAGATCATCATCCAGACCCCGCCACTCGCCGAGGGGCAGTACTGGCTGAGCGTCACTACGCAGGCGGGGGCGAATTACGGCTTGGTGAAGGACCCGCGTACCTATAAGTTCCCCATCCTCTTGACGGTAGGTGCCGGAGGCAATAGTGAGAGTCCGGACGAGATCTGATAAGGCGGAGAGCCTCATCTATGAGGGCTGATAAAGCCTAGGCTCTCACCCCTCATAGCCTAGGCTCTCTCATGGATCATAGCATAGGCTCTATCACCGGTCATAGACGGGAAGCTATGAGCATACCCGTGAACGAATGTTAAATCTTTTATTCATTATAAATATTATCGTGTATGAGAAAACAAATTCTACTAATCATCATCCTTTGCCTGTCGGCCATGATGGTCCGGGCAGAAAGGATAGACGTGTCCACGGCTCGCAAGGTGGCGGAGAACGTGGCTAACGCGGGTTCGGGCTTGCGCTCGGCTGGAGACTTGACGTTGGTTTATGCGGCGGCTCCGGGAAAATCGAGTTCTGCGCTACGAAGCGGGACGGTTGATGGTGCTGCGGACTATTTCGTGTTTAACGTACCGGGAAACAAGGGGTTCGTGATCGTCTCCGGCGATGATCGTGCTTACCCGGTTCTAGGACAATCGGACGAGGGTAATTTTGATCCGGATAATTTACCGGAGAATCTACGGGCGATACTGGCGTACTATCAAGAGCAAATCACGTATGCGGATAAAATAGACATGAGGGCCTCTGTTGCTATGGAAGCCGAATGGAACCGTTACTTAAGCGGCTATTTAAGGGCGGCTACAGGAGAAGTGTTATTGCCAACGGCTAATTGGGGGCAAGGAGATCCTTTCAATCGACAAACTCCTTTGAAGAATGGACAACATGCGCCGACAGGTTGTATGGCGACCGCTGTAGGTATCTTGATGAAATATCATGGTTATCCGGAACAAGCCCGCCCGGAAAATAGAGTCCCGTCATATAACGACTTATCCATATCCTACGGGAGTTACGATTGGAATAATATGCCAAACGAGTTGACTGGTTCTTCTGCCGCAGAGCATATCGGCGCAGTCTCGAATTTGCTATGGCAAGTAGGGGCAAACATGAGCATGCGATATAAGCTTGAGGAAAGTTCCGCATATATTGATGATGCGTTAGTTGCGATGAGGGATGTGTTCGGGTATAGCCGACAGATGAAGCACTTGCTTCAAAGTTTTTCGGATATGGATTATTCATGGGAAGAATGGGAACGGATCATCCATGAGGAATTAGACAATGGACGCCCTGTCCTTTATGGAAGCGAGACCGAGACAAGGGTAGACGCTTTCTATGGTAAGGCGCATGCCTTCATCTGTGATGGATATGACACTTATGGCCGCTATCATATCAACTGGGGATGGGGCGGTATGTATAACGGATTCTATGTGCTTTCGTCGCTCGACCCCAAGAACGATCAGACATGGGGCGGCTACAACCGGGGGCATGAGATGGTGATAAATATAAAACCAAACAAGGATAGCGAGAATAACGCCTCACTATATGTATATGAATCAGCACAGGGAAATGGATTTGAAATACGCACGAATGGGAAATGTGAGGATATCGTTATGTTTCCCATCATAAATACGGGAAATGTGCCTTTCGAAGGTTACTTAACCTATGCTTTGACAGATCGTGAGGGAAATATAAAGAGTATAGGCTACGTAAATGAAGCATCAATAGGAAATACGATTTATGGGAATAGGCATTCCGGTAATTTTATCGTGGAGATGTCCGAGGATGATTACGTAATGGTCGCTTGTTCCACGGACAAGAAGAATTGGACGGTGATAAGAGGACTCTCTCCTGAGATCGCAGATATGTGTAGTGTGGAGGGGCCGGTATCAGACCAAAAGGTCTATTATGATTGGGAACTTGATTGCCGTAACGGGGGGCTAGGCTTGGAAGCCCCGGGAAAGTTGGAGTATAATAAGGATATAACCGTCAAATTAGTCGCCAAACCGGGATTTACCTTGCCCAAGGCGAATGATATTTCGATACAAGAAGCTTATTATCAGTCTATCTTTATAAATCATGCATGGCCACAACCAGATTATGCCACCTATAATGAACAAACAGGCGAGTTATATATATCACGCATATTTGGGCATTTGTATATAAGTGCGAATGGAATACAGGTCAGTGATGATGTCTATAAATACTCGGACACCTCTCTAGCCTCGCTTAGCTATAGGATAAATGGCACTTCCATCCCTATTACGTTAAATAGCGAATGGAAATCCTACACAGTCTTTCTGCCCAAAGACTTAAAAGAAAGGCCTCAGCTAAGTCTTGAGGCCAAGGCTGTCCAAGGCGAGGCGAAGGTTGATATAACTAACCCAGTATGGAAAGGAGATTTCGCAGAAGGGAAGATCAAGATTACGGCTATGAACGGAGATGACAGTATGATATATACCGTATTATTTAAACAGTCGGACACTCCCGGCAAACCCGCCACATATCCTGTTAAGGCAAATTTGTCGAATCTGTCTTCTTCCCCTGCTATCACGAACGCTACGACCGTGAAAGAAGGAGAGGCATTCTCGTTTACCTTATCGGCGAATAGCGGTTACATGCTTCCGGTATCCATTACGATAAAGATGTCCGGTTCCACTTTAGAGGCAGGAAAGGGATATACCTACGATGCCAAGACAGGCAAAGTAGAGATATTGAATGTGAGAGGTGAGGTAGCCATTACCGCTGAAGGAATGTCTGAACCATCCGTTTATAAGATAACGGCAGAATTGAAGAACCTAACCTCCACGCCGGCTATTACCTCGGCTACAACCGTAAAGGAAGGCGAATCGTTCACTTTTACCTTGAAAGCCGCTACGAACTACAAGCTTCCGGATGCGATCAGTATCTTGAAGGGCAATGACGCACTGACAGCGGAAGAGTTCACATACGACGCTAAAACAGGTAAAGTCGTGATCAAAGCAGTTTCCGGTGACTTGACCGTGAAAGCTTCCGGCATCGATGACCGTCACTACGAGGTGATACTTAACCTTGTGGGTGTCACTTCCCAACCCGCCTCGTTCGATCCTGTATTGGTTAACGGTAAGGTGGAGCTGAGCTTGAAGGCGGCCGAAGGCCATACGCTTCCGGCTACCGTTACGGTAATAATGGGCGGTAAGACTTTGATAGCCGGAACGGACTATACTTATAATGCCTCTACAGGAGCCTTCTATTTGGCTAAGATTACAGGTAAGCTTTCTATTTCTGCGGAAGGCGTGAAGAATAGCTATCCGGTTACGGCCTCATTAGTTAATATCACTTCCGACATTCCAACGAATGCCAAGGCGACATTTGGTGATACCTTCGTATGTAAACTTTCAGCGAATGAGGGCTATACGCTTCCGACTGAGGTTACGATCGTGATGGATGGCAAGACCTTGGTAGACGTAACTGATTATACCTATGATGCCGCTACGGGAAAAATCTCTTTGAAGAAAGTAACCGGCGAGTTAGCGATCACGGCGCAAGGCGTACAGAAGAGCTATGCGGTAGCCCTTACGTTAAAAGACTTGACTTCTGATATCTCGCAAGGCAAGAAGATTAAACATGGTGAGACCTTGACCGGTAAGTTATCTGTAGTGACCCCACAGTACGGGCTTCCTTCCACGATCGAGGTGATGATGGGTGATAAAGTGCTGGCTACCGGTTCCGGCTATTCCTATGATCCGAAGACCGGGGAGATAGAAATAAAGAACGTAACCGCTGAGGTTTCCATTAAAGCTTCTGGTGCGGAGATCTTCCAAGTGAAAGAACAGACCGAGAACATAGAGATCAAAACTTCCGAACAGACCGTGAAAGAAGGAGAGCCATTCAAATGTGAATTAGCACCAGCTACGGGATACAAATTCCCTTATGTCATAAAGGTGATGATGAATGGTCGTTTGTTGAAGCAAAAGAATTTGCTTAGGGCAGCAGGTTCTGAGTACTATACGTATGACAATACGACGGGAATAATCGAGATTGAGAATGTGGATGGCGAGATCGTTATTGAGGCGAAAGGTGTACAAGAGGGCTTCTTTGAGGTAATCCCGAATCTTGTTAACCTCACTTCCGATCCGGCTTCTTTCGAGCCTTTGGCTAAGGATTCCAAAGTGGAACTTACGCTGAAAGCAGCCTCCGGCTATACGCTTCCGACATCCATTACTGTGAAGATGGGAGAGAATACGCTAGCGTCTACGGATTATACATACAATTCTGGCACGGGTGCTTTCGCATTGGAGAAGATCACGGCTACCTTGGTGATTACGGCGGCAGGTAATAGGATTCCGGAACCAGAACCAGAACCGGAGCCAACCCCGACCACCTACATGGTGACATTGCCAGTTGTAGAGGGCGCTACCTTGATTGCGGAGTCTTCCACGAATGTAGAATCCGGCAAGAGTTTTGCGTTCACACTGACTTTGAAGGACGGCTACAGTGCGCCTCAACTGACAGTGAAAGCGAATGGCTCAGTACTTGGTCCGGTATCAAGCGGCCGTTATGTGATTGAGAAAGTAACGAGTAATATCGTTGTTACCGTAACAGGCATCGTGAAAGATAATCCTACTGATAACGCAGAGGTAGATCCCAATGGCTTGCGAGTATGGGGAGAGAATGGACGATTGCATATCCAGACTCCTGTTATGGATACAGCTTGTATCGTTACATTCGAAGGGCGTTTGTATAGGAACTTATCTTTGCCTGTAGGCGAGACTATCACGAGTATTCCACAAGGGTCTTATATAATTTATATTGGCAACCAATCCTACAAGATCCGCTTCTAGCCATTCTTGAGGAATCATAGGAAGGCGAGTCATTTGCGAGTGGCTCGCCTTTCTTGTTTAATAAATCTTAATATTTACTGGGGATGTAAGTATCGTAAGCCATTAGAAAGTATATTCATGCGTAATCTCAATCTATTTATCATGAAATGTATATCTATCTACTTTGTGACCCTATTGTTACTGATGTCGGGCTGTGAATCCGGGCGGAGGTTCATCTTAAAAGATCTTCGTTGTGAGAACTTGGAGAATCCGGTTGCGATCGACAATACCCATCCCCATTTTAGCTGGAAAATCGAGACAGACGGGCAAACTATGCGGCAAGCGTATTTTGAGATACAAGTAGCCACGGATAGTTCCTTGCTGGCTCAAGGCAAAGCCGATCTATGGAATTCAGGTAAGGTGGAATCGTCCGCTTCCGTGATGGTCCCTTATCGAGGGAAAGAGTTGCGATCTAGTGTGCTGGCCTATTGGAAAGTCCGGGTATGGGATGATAAGGGGGAATCCTCGGACTGGAGTCTGGTCAATCGCTTTGGGATCGGGCTTTTGGATAAAGCGGAATGGCAAGGGAAATATATAGGGATGCCGGATGAGAAGAATCCGATGTTAAGGAAGAAGTTCGAGCTTCAAGACTGTGATGCCACATTACTCCTTCATGTAAACTCCTTAGGGTATCATGAGATCTATTTAAATGGGAGGAAGGTATCGGAAGATGTTCTCTCGCCTGCGGTATCTCAATTAAACAAAAGATCATTATCGGTGGCGTACGATCTTACGCCGTACGCAAAGCAGGGAATAAACGACTTATTGCTCTGGTTGGGCCGTGGTTGGTACAGAAAAGCTACTTTTAATGCCGTTCATGATGGGCCGTTGGTTAAACTGCAATTGGACGAGATTCAAAGAAATGGCACTACAAGTACGCTACTCGTTACGGATAGCTCTTGGGAAGGCCGGGGAAGTATGTATGGTGAGACCGGTACCGGTACTTGGTATCCCCATCAATTCGGGGGTGAATGTGTGGATGGGCGGAAGGCGTTGCCGGATTTGACAACGGCTACGCTCGACGAACTGGATTGGAAGCCGGTGTTGGAGGTGGAGGTACCCGGGATAGAGGTAAGTCCCCAGATGTGTGAGCCTAATCGAATACAAGAGATTATCCGTCCCAAAGGAATCAAACAAATAGGGGACAGTATTTGGCTCGTAGATATGGGAAAGGCGTTAAATGGTTGGGTTGAGCTGAGTTTCCCAAAATTATCGGAAGGCCACCGGGTCCGTATGGAATATACGGATTGGTTAAATGAAAACCACAAGAGGAGAACGGACAGTATGAGGATTGGTATATCGGTTCCGGACAAGGCAAAGAGGTATTCCGAAATAAATTTAACCACCATGCGTTTCAATATATAAGAATATCCGGTTTGGCGAAAGCTCCCGAGGAGGTCACTGGCTATCTGATTCATACGGATTATAAGGATGCCTCGTCTTTCGAGTGCTCGGATCCGGACTTGAATGCTATCTATGCGATGATCAAATATACTTTCAAGAACCTAGCTTTCAGTGGTTATATCGTAGACTGCCCGCATTATGAGCGTATGGGATACGGTGGGGATGGAAATGCCTCTTGTAAGAGTTTCCAGACATTGTATGAGGGCTCTTCCGTGTATATGAACTGGATGTAGATGTGGCAGGATTGCATCCGTGAGGATGGGGGGATGCCGCATTGCGTACCGAATCCATACCCGGCGGGAGGTGGTCCGTATTGGTGTGGCTTTATTATCACGGGATCGTGGCAGACTTATTTGAATTATGGGGATAGCCGTCTGATCGAGCGATATTATCCGGTTATGCGACATTGGTTGCGTTATGTGGATGCGTATACGGTCGATGGATTGCTGAAACGTTGGCCGGATACGGATTATCGGGCATGGTATTTAGGGGATTGGTTGGCTCCGGCGGGTGTCGATTATACGGCGCAGTCATCGGTAGATCTGGTTAGTAACTGCTTTATAAGCGATTGCCTCACTACGATGGAGAAGATTGCGAAGGTATTGGGGAAAGCGGAGGATGCCGCTAAGTATAAAGAGCGTCGCCAACGATTGAACGAGCTTATCCAGAAGACTTTCTATGATCCGGAGAAGAAACAGTACGCTACAGGCTCCCAGATCGATCGGATTTATCCGATGTTGGTCGGCGTGACAGATGAACAGCATATGCCCGAGGTAAAGGAAGGTTTATATCGAGAGACATTGGAGAATTGCAAAGGGCATATCGGTTCCGGCTTGGTGGGTGTTACGATCTTGACCGATTGGGCGATAAAGGACGGAGAGGCCGATTTTCTCTATTCCATGCTGAAAAAGAGAGAGCTGCCGGGATATCTATATATGATCGATCAAGGGGCTTCTACGACTTGGGAATACTGGTCGGGAGAACGTAGTAAGGTTCATAATTGTTTCAATGGCATTGGCACTTGGTTCTGTCAGGCGATCGGAGGGATCTTGCCGGATGAGGATAAGCCGGGCTATAAACATTTCTTTATCAAACCTCAGATACCGAATGGCGTGACGTGGGCGAGGGCGGCGAGAGAGACCCCTTACGGTACGGCACGTGTGTCTTGGACTATGGAGAACCAATCGCTCTCGCTTGATCTGGAAATTCCTGCGAATAGTACGGCGACTTTTATCGCTCCCTTTAACGTATCGAATTGTGTGTTAGATGGGAATAATGTAGAGATATCGCTGGGTTCGATCCTGTTGGAAAGTGGAAAACACACGCTATCGCTGCCTGCGGAATAGGAATCATATGATTCCCTTTTTGTTGACTTATGTTAATAGCTGTTTTTTAATTATTACGCCGTAAGTGTTTTATTCTATTGAAGGGTATATAGTATAAAAGGCTAAATAATAAAAAGGATCTATTACCATGTTTAAATGTAAACAGCTTTTAAGGCGAATATGTGTGGTTAGCTATGTTTTCTTGTTGTGTGGAGGTTTGGTAAATGCGTCAAATCTCGTTTCTAAGACCAATACCCTGATAGGGACTCAAGGTAATGGGTGGGCTTCCGGATATTTGTATCCGGGGGCTACCTATCCCTTCGGTATGGTACAGTTTACCCCGACTTATTTCACGAAACAACTAGGCTTTGTCATCAATCAATTGAGTGGTGCGGGATGCGATCATATGGGAAATTTCCCTACGCTTCCGATTGCCGGAGCTTTACGGGTTTCTCCGGATAGTATCTTGAATATGCAGACTCCGGTCGGCAAGGAGATCGGAACGGCCGGTTATTACGCAGCCACCGTAGATCATTCTATACGTGCGGAATTAACCGTTACGGAACGTACGGGTATGGCTCGTTATACGTTTTCTTCCAAGGAAAAGCAGGGTACCGTGATTATCGGAGGAGGAGTAGCCGCTACCCCTATCCAAGTAGCCGCTATTAAGATTACGGGTCCTCATAGTTGCGAGGGATATGCGGAGGGTGGTGCTTTCTGTGGAATCCCAACTCCCTATAAGGTTTACTTTGTGGCTGAGTTCGATGCGGATGCGGAGAGTTTTGGTACATGGAAGGAGGAGCGACTACATGCGAATCATACGTTTGCGGAAGGCAGTCACTCGGGGGTGTATTTTACTTTTCCGTTGAAAGAGGGGAATCAGGCGGTGCAGTATAAGATCGGTGTTTCTTATGTCTCGGTGGAGAATGCCCGAGAGAATTTGAGGGTTGAGAATCCCGCTTGGGACTTCTCTGCGGTCCGTCAGGCGACGCAAGATAAATGGAATGAATACCTCGGGAAGATAGAGGTAGAGGGAGATAACGAGGATCGCCAGATGCAATTCTATACGCATCTATATCGTTCATTAATCCATCCGAATGTTTGTAGCGACGTGAATGGGGAATATATGGGGGCGGATAGCCAAGTGCATAAGACAGCCCGAAAATTCTATACCTCTTTCAGTAATTGGGATACGTATCGTACGCAGACTGCTTTGATCGCTATGCTAGCTCCCGAGGAGACCTCGGATATCGTTATGTCTCATTACTTATTTGCCGAGCAATCCGGTGGTGGCTTCCCCCGTTGGGTACTGGCGAATATAGAGACAGGTGTTATGCAGGGGGACCCGACTCCGATTCTTGTAGCCAATGCGTATGCGTTTGGAGCTCGCACCTATGATCCTCGAACTTTACTGCGGACTATGCGTTATGGAGCAGAAGTGCCGGGGGCTAATTCCCAAGGTGTTTTGACTCGACCGGGCTTGGAACAGTATTTGGAGAAAGGGTATTACGACGCTTCGATCTTACTGGAATATACATCTTCTGATTTTGCGATTGGCCGTTTCGCCTTGCAAGCCTGCAATGATGAGCCGGTTTGTAATTGGTATACGCAACGGGCGATGAACTGGAAGAATCTTTTTAATAAGGAGACCGGTTGGTTGCAGTCCCGAAACGAGGATGGCTCGTGGAAACGTTATGATGCGGATTGGCGGGAATCGACATATAAGAATTATTTCTGGATGGTACCTTATGATTTGCAAGGGTTGATCGATAGTATAGGAGGAAAGGAAGCGGCGGAGAAGCGTTTGGATGAGATGTTCCGACGTTTGGACGCTAGTTATGGAGATGAATGGTTCGCCTCCGGTAACGAGCCTAGTTTCCAAATCCCTTGGATTTATAATTGGGCGGGGGCTCCTTATAAGGCGCAACAAGTGATCCGGCGTATACTGAACGAACAATATAGTAGCCGTGTGAACGGTTTGCCGGGCAACGACGATTTAGGATCGATGGGAGCATGGTATGTCTTTGCCAGTATCGGTTTGTTTCCAGAGATTCCCGGAGTGGGAGGTTTCTCTGTGAATAGTCCGGTATTCCGTAAGATTGTTTTACATTTGCCCGAGGGAGACGTGATTATCAAAGGGGGTGATGAGAAAAAAGAGTATATCCATTCCTTAAGTCTTGATGGAAAGAAGATGGAGGGCACTTGGATTGATTGGTCGGATTTATATCGGGGGGCGACCTTGGAATATAAATTATCCGGGAAGCCGGATAAGACGTGGGGAACTCGGATAGCTCCCCCTTCATATGGAAAATAAATATAACTTAATACTACGAATAACATGATTAAAGAAACATTATTAGTCTCTACTTTCGGCTTATTGGGATTGGTTACCGTAGCTTGCGGCTCTCAAAAGAAAGACCAGACGGCGGAAGCTGTATCGGAAACTATATCGGAAACAGCTTGGTGCTTGGACGGGTTTGAGCGTCCGACAGGAGTGAATCCGGTAATTAAGCCGTTACCAACTAAGTTTTATTGCCCGATGCGGGAAGATTCTGTAGCATGGGAGGAGAGTGACACATTTAATCCGGCGGCTACGATTTATGATGGGAAGATTGTGGTGATGTACCGTGCGGAAGATAACTCCGCTCAGGGAATCGGTTCCCGGACTTCCCGTTTGGGATATGCGACCTCTACTGACGGTATCCATTTCGAGAGGGATACGAAGCCTGCTTTTTATCCGGCTAAAGATAATCAAGTAGAGAACGAATGTCCCGGAGGTACGGAAGATCCTCGTATTGCTATGACCGAGGATGGTACGTATGTCTTGCTATATACGCAATGGAACCGCAAGGTGCCTCGCCTGGCGGTGGCGACCTCAAAGGATTTGAAACACTGGACGAAGTTCGGTCCGGCTTTTGAGAAAGCCTATAATGGCAAATTCAAGGATGAGGCGACCAAATCCGCATCGTTAGTCACGACTTTAAAGGGAGATAAGCAGGTCATTGCGAAAGTGAATGGCAAGTATTTCATGTACTGGGGGGAGAAGAATGTATATGCGGCTACCTCCGATAATTTAACAGATTGGGACCCACTGTTGGACGAGAATGGTGAGTTGCTTAAATTGTTCTCTCCCCGTTCCGGCTATTTCGATAGCCAGTTGACCGAATGTGGACCTCCCGCTATCTTGACAAAGGATGGCATCGTTCTGTTGTATAACGGTAAAAACGAACCGGGAGAAAAAGGGGATACCGCTTATCCTGCGAACTCTTATTGTGCCGGACAAGCATTGTTCGATGTAAATAACCCGACAAAATTGATCGGTCGTTTGGATAAGCCTTTCTTGCAACCGACGGATGATTTTGAAAAAAGCGGTCAATACCCTGCGGGTACCGTATTCGTGGAAGGTCTGGTCTATTACCGGAATAAATGGTATCTGTATTATGGCTGTGCTGATTCATTCGTGGCTGTGGCCGTATCGGATAAACAATTGAACTTCTAAGTGTCCAAAAGTAAATAAGATGAGAACTAATCGATGGCTTTTTAGTTTGGCGTGTATGCTTTCTGTGTTTGTGTGTGGCAATGCGCAGAAAACTCCTTCCCCTTTTCAAAGGGGTGACCGGGTTGTTTTTTTAGGCAATAGCATAACAGAGGGCGGACATTATCATTCTTATATATGGTTGTACTATATCACTCATTTCCCGGATATGCGGATGCGGATGTATAGCGCCGGTACTGGTGGTGACAGTTCTTGGGATATGTTGGAACGGATCGAGGAGGATGTATATGGTAAAAATCCGACGGTGGTTACGGCTACTTTCGGTATGAACGATAGTGGTTATTTCGAATATAACGGCGATAATCCTACGGCTTTCGTGGAGCGGCAAATGTATCGGGTAGATACGACCTTTCAGGCGATGCAGAAGATCATGAAATCTCACAAAGATACAAGGGTGATCATGATCGGTGGCACGCCGTACGACGAGACTTGGCAAAATGAGAAAAATAAGCCTTTTCTTGGAAAGAACGCTACGATCCAGAAGATCATCCGTCTGCAAAGAGAGGCGGCCGTGAAGAATGACTGGGCGTTCGTGGATTTCCACAACCCGGTATTGGAGGTGAACAGGGTACAGCAAGCGAAAGATCCGCGGTTTACCTTAATGCAAGGAGATCGGATTCATCCGGATAACCACGGTAATATGTTGATGGCCTATTTCTTCTTGAAGTCTCAGGGATTGGCGGGTAAACCGGTCGCCAAAGTTGATATCGATGCTTCCCGATGTGTGGTGCTGGCGAACGAGAATTGTTTCGTGAATGAATTGAAAGTATCAGACAAGGGTACGATCTCTTTTACCTATTTAGCGAAGTCTTTACCTTATCCGATGGATACGATCTCTCGGGGCTGGGAGAAAAAACATACGCAATATGAGGCGACCTTATACGCTCCGATTATGGAGGATCTTAATCAAGAGGTATTGCGGGTGGATGGATTGAAAGGTGCGTATAGGTTGGAGATAGACGGGGATTCAATTTCTACGTTTTCGGCCGAGGATTTGGCAAAAGGTATTAACTTAGCGGCGTTAACGAACACACCGCAATATCAGCAGGCCGTTCGGGTCATGCATTTGAATGAGGAACGTTGGAATATCGAGAAACGTTTCCGGGAATATGCGTGGACGGAATTTTATATCTTGAAGCGGAAGGGCATGTTATTTCAGGATAATATCGCCGCTATGGATACGTTAAGGGCGAACCTTCATACGAATATCTTCTTGGCCGGCCATCTGGATAACTACTCCAAGATGATGTATCCGGAAATCCGGGAGGCTTGGAACCAACAAATCGATATGTTGGTGGATCGTATGTATCAGATCGCCCAACCGAAGGTACGTAGAATAGAACTTATAAAGAAATGATACGATTAGTAAGAAGTTTAAGATGGATAACGACTACGGCGTTATCGCTCGCATTGGTGGGAACGGCCTGTTCCGGTCCGACCCGGACTATCGAGGAGGTTCATTTCTCTGATTATGTAAATCCCTTTATCGGGGCGAGTACGAATACGGAGGCGGCCGGTGCTTACCATGGCTTGGGGAAGACCTTCCCCGGTGCGACTACCCCTTTCGGTATGGTACAGGTAAGTCCGAATACGATTACGGGGGGCGACAATGGTTCCGGATATAGCTACGAGCATGAGACGATCGAGGGATTCGCCTTTACGCAGATGAGTGGTATCGGCTGGTACGGTGATCTGGGTAATTTATTGGTAATGCCTACCGTGGGCGATCTGCGCACGAACTCAGGAAAAGAGGGGGGCGTAGCCGGGTATCGTTCCCGATATGATAAATCATCCGAGGAGGCTAAGGCTGGATATTATAAGGTATTGCTTAGCGATTACCAGATACAAGCGGAAGCGACAGCGGCTCCTCATAGCGGTATGCTGCGATTCGTTTTCCCCGAGAATAAGCAGTCCCGTATCCAGTTGGACTTAGCCCGTCGTGTGGGAGGTACTTCTACGTATCAGGCGGTTCAAGTGATAGATGACCATACGATCGCCGGACGAATGGAATGTACGCCGGAAGGTGGAGGCTGGGGGAATGGTGAAGGTTCTTCCCGATACACCGTGTATTTTTATGCGCAGTTTTCCAAACCGTTGAAAGATTATGGTGTATGGAGCGTGGATATCCCGGCAGGGCAGGATCGGCATCGGGAATTCGTGGAGAGTCCGGCTTTCCAGATATTGACAGCGAACGCAAAGATTTCGGAGAGACCAAAGGCATATGAGGGTGAGCACCTCGGGTTCTTTACGGAGTTTGAGACTGAGGCGAATGAGGAGGTTCTTTTCAAGGCCGGTATTTCCTTTGTAAGCTTGGAGGGTGCGGAAAAGAACTTGAAAGCGGAGATCAAGGATTGGGATTTTGACGCGGTACGTTCTCGTGCCCGCTCGTTGTGGGATACGGCTTTGGCTAAGATGGATGTCAGCGGTGGAACGGATGAGCAAAAGGTGATCTTCTATACCTCCTTGTATCATACGATGATCGATCCGAGGATTTACACGGATGTGGATGGTCAATATATGGGCGCGGACGGAAAAGCGCATAAGTCGGATACGTTCACGAAACGTACGATCTTTAGCGGTTGGGACGTGTTCCGTAGTCAGATGCCTTTGCAAACGATTATTAATCCGGTATTGGTGAACGATTTGTTGAAGTCATTGACAACGATGGCTGAGGAGAGTGGCCGTGAGTACTATGAGCGCTGGGAGTTGTTGAACGCCTATAGCGGTTGTATGTTAGGAAATCCGGCTATATCGGTCTTGGCGGATGCCTATGCGAAAGGTATTTGTAGCTTGGATATGGAAAAGGCTTATCGGTATGCGGATAAAACCTCGAGAATGTTCGGGAATGCGGAGTTGGGCTATACCCCGAATCCGCAGAGTATCTCCAAAACCTTGGAGTATGCGTATACGGAATGGTGTATGTCTCAGTTGGCGAAATCATTAGGAAAACAGGAGGATGCGGTTTATTATGCGAAGTTGGCTCAGTCTTACCGGAATTTATATGATGCGGAGAAACATAGCTTCCGCCCGAGAGAAGCGAATGGCCGGTTTGAGGCTTGGCCGGAAGAGGGTAAGCTGAAGGAATGGTACGGCTGTATGGAATGCAATGAGCTGCAACAGGGGTGGTTTGTGCCTCATGATATTCCGGGTATGGTGGAACTGATGGGAGGAACGGAACGGGTGATCGCCGATCTGGATACGATGTTCGACAAGACACCAACAGATTTCCTGTGGAACGCTTATTACAATCATGCGAACGAGCCGGTTCATCATGTGCCTTTCTTGTATAATCATTTGGGACAGCCGTGGAAAACCCAGAAATGGTCTCGTTTCATTTGCGATAAGGCGTATAAGAATAAGGTAGAAGGCTTGGTTGGAAACGAGGATGTCGGTCAGATGTCCGCTTGGTATGTATTGGCGGCATGTGGTTTGTATCCGGTTTGTCCGGGAGATACTCGCTATGAGATATCCAGCCCGGTTTTTGAGAAGACTGAGATTCAGGTTGGCGAAGGGAATACATTTATCATACGAGCCAACCGAAATACCCCGGAAAACACCTATATCCAATCCGCTAAATTAAACGGGACGGATTATACGAGATGCTATCTTGATTATAGGGATATCATGAAAGGTGGCGTACTAGAATTGGAGATGGGCCCCGAGCCGAATACAAATTGGGGCGTGAATAATTAATCAGTAAATAAAATAACATGAAACTCAATACTTTTTATAAACAGGGGGCGGCTTTAGCCCTCTGTTTAACCCTCTCTTTCCCTGTTTTTGCGGAGAAAGACTTGGTACAATACGTAAATACTTTGCAAGGAACAAACTCGACTTACGAATTGAGTTGGGGAAATACCTACCCGACTACGGCGGTTCCCTATCCCATGAATAGCTGGTCTCCACAGACCGGGAAGAATGGTGATGGTTGGAAATACCAATACTCGGCCACTACGATCCGGGGTTTCCAACCGACGCATCAATGTAGCCCTTGGGTGGGAGATTACGGGGTATTCTCTTTGATGCCTGTACCGGAATTGGTTGTTGATGAGTCCAAACGGGCGACTCCGTTCTCTCATGATAAGGAAATTGCCAAGCCTCATTATTATAAGGTTACGTTGGAGAATGGTATTACCACGGAGTTCTCGCCAACTACCCGTTCCGCTCATTTCCGTTTTTCCTTTCCCGCGAAGGGAGACGCTTTTCTCGTACTGGATGGCTATACGAAAACCAGTCAGGTACAAATCGATGTAGCGAACCACCGGATCACCGGCTATGTACACAATGGGGCTTTCTCTCCGAAGACACATAAGAATTATTTTATCATTCAATTTGATAAGCCTTTCGTTAGCTATGGTACATGGGAGAATCGTAAGAATACGATCCAGAAGAATAATTTGAGTCGGGAAGGAGAAGGAATCGGTGCCTATGTACAATTTGCGAAAGGCTCTAAGGTACAGGCCAAGGTCTCTACCTCTTATATCAGTCCGGAACAAGCGGAGGTTACGATGACTCGTGAGCTAGGTAAGCACTCATCGGTAGAAGTGACGAAGCAAGCGGCTGCTGATGTATGGAACCAGCTATTGAATCGTGTGTTGGTGGAAGGTGGAACCGAGGAGGATATGAAAACCTTCTACTCCTGCATGTTCCGTGCCAATTTGTTTTCCCATAAGTTTTATGAGGAGAAAGAGGATGGTTCTCCTTACTACTATAGTCCGTACGATGAGAAGATTCATGATGGATATATGTTTACCGATAATGGTTTTTGGGACACTTTCCGTTGTCTCTTCCCCTTTCTCAACCTGATGTATCCATCCATGAACACAAAGATGCAGGAAGGATTGGTGAACACTTATAAAGAAAGCGGATTCCTGCCGGAATGGGCAAGTCCGGGACACAGAGGTTGCATGGTTGGAAACAACTCCGCTTCCGTCGTTGCCGATGCCTACCTGAAAGGATTGAAAGGATACGATATCGAGACATTGTGGGAAGCCGTGAAACACGGAGCGAATGCAGTACATCCGAACGTTGGCTCTACCGGACGATTAGGACATGAATATTACAATAAATTGGGATATGTACCTTATAATGTAGGTATTAACGAGAATGCAGCCCGTACACTGGAATATGCATACGATGACTGGTGTATCTATCAATTGGGTAAAGCCTTGAAGAAACCGAAAAAAGAGATTGAAATCTTCGCAAAGAGAGCGATGAACTATAAGAATCTGTATGATAAGGAACACAAACTGATGCGTGGAAAGAATGAAGACGGTACGTTCCAGTCTCCGTTCAATCCGTTGAAGTGGGGGGATGCCTTTACCGAAGGAAACAGTTGGCACTACTCCTGGTCGGTATTCCACGACCCGCAAGGATTGGTCGATCTGATGGGGGGCGAAAAGGTATTTGCCAATATGCTCGATTCTGTATTCATTGTTCCGCCTGTATTCGATGATAGCTACTACGGACAAGTCATCCATGAAATACGCGAAATGACTGTAATGAATATGGGCAATTACGCACATGGCAACCAGCCTATACAGCACATGATTTATCTCTATAACTACATCGGACAACCCTGGAAAGCGCAATATTGGCTGCGTCAGGTGATGAACCGCATGTACACACCCGGTCCGGACGGTTATTGCGGGGATGAAGACAACGGGCAGACTTCGGCATGGTATGTATTCTCCGCATTAGGCTTCTATCCGGTTTGTCCGGGTACGGACGAATATGTATTGGGCGCTCCCTTGTTCAAGAAAGCCGTTCTGCATTTTGAAAACGGAAACTCGCTGACGATCGATGCCGGAAACAACAGTGCGCAGAATGTCTATATACAGTCTCTTCAGGTCGACGGAAATGAATATACCAAAAACTACCTGCGTCACGGAGACTTGCTGAAAGGCGGTACGCTGAAATTCGAAATGGGCGATAAGCCCAACCTGCAGCGAGGTGTCCGTGCGGAAGATTATCCGTATTCGTTTTCTAAGGAAAAGCGTAGGTAGCTGCATGTTTTTTGTACCATTACACAATAAAAGATTACCGGAAAAACATGAAAACA
>ENA-ORSQ01000251-ORSQ01000251.1-human-gut-metagenome-genome-assembly--contig:-NODE-251-length-38822-cov-4.415198_pt1 | contig 38822 bp, 33 predicted proteins | sample MGYA00241900_ERZ509164 | MGnify/ENA primary metagenome ERZ509164 (study PRJEB26280, sample SAMEA2338807) | human gut metagenome | biome: human gut; feature: human-associated habitat; material: faeces...
CGGAATCAGGCCCTCGCGGCCTAGTCGCTATTTAGGGCGTCCAAGATTTGGGACGCAGTTCAAAGACGGAGCCGGGCCTTTTCTGCATTTGACCAGATAAAACCTACCAAAATGAACCTGTCCCTTTTTGGCAGGTTAGCGGAGCTTGCTGGTCTCGAAGTACTCGGGGAACTGGTCCAGAACCTCGGTCTGGTTGCGGAACATCATGTGCAGGTGCTTGCTGACCAAAAAGCTCGCTTCGATGGGGTCGCGACCGGCGATAGCGCGGCGAATCTGCTTGTGTTCGTTCACGATGTCCTGATTGTCGAGAACCTGCGTGGCAGCGCGCAGCCAGCGGAAGCGCTCCAAGTCGGCATTGGTCTCTTCGAGCCACGACCACACGGTGCTGCGACATGCGATGCTAAAAATCATGTGATGCATGAGGTTGTCGCTCAAAAAGAAGCCGATGCGATCCTCTTCGGCCATGGCCTTTTCCTGCAGCGCGATGGCGCGGTCGAGCTGCTCGATGCCGGCCGACGTGGCGCGCGCACAGCATTCCACGATCACCTGCTTTTCCAGATGTTCGCGGATGTAACAGGCACTCTCGGCAAGGGTGAGGTTGATGGGTGAGACGTAGGTGCCGCTCTGGGGCACGGTGCGCACCAGGCCTTCCTGCGCCAAGCGAACCAAAGCCTCGCGCACGGGCGTGCGACCCATATCCAGGTCGTCGCAAAGTTGCTTGACGCCCAGCTTTTCGCCCGGCTTGTAGTCCAGGTAGACGATTTTGCGTCGAATGGTGTGGTAGGACTGGTCCTGTAGGCTCGTTTCCTGCTCGCCGACGTGCATCGATTCTTCCATAGCGCCTCGCAACTGTTCTATCAAACTCATATGTCAGTTGTTAATTATGCCGCGAATCAGCTCTCCGCGGTGGGTAATTCGGCTGTTGCCTGAGAACTATTGCGGCATCTTAGTCTGTGTTTGCGCAAGGCTGCGCTCAATGTTGCCGTATCATAAGCCGTCGCAAACGTGAAATAGAAAGAAGGAATCCCATATGCAACTGGCAAATATCGTACGCGAGCGCTGGAAAGGCGTCTTGTTCTGCCTGATCATCGCCATTCCCGCGACGTTGCTCGGCAAACAGGTTGAGGTGGTCGGCGGTCCGGTATTCGCCATCCTCTTTGGCATGGTCCTGGCGCTCGTCTTTCCCAAGAATCGTCGCGAACAGCTCGCCGTCGGCGTCACCTATACGTCCAAAAAAGTCTTGCAGTACGCGGTTATCCTGCTTGGCTTTGGCATGAACCTCTCCCAGATTCTGTCCAAGGGCGCCCAGTCGCTACCGATTATCGTGGCGACAATCTCGACCTCGCTTGTCATCGCCTTTGTGCTCTGCCGCGTTATGAATGTGCCGGGTAAGATCGCGACGCTTGTGGGTGTGGGTTCGTCGATTTGCGGCGGTTCTGCTATCGCCGCGACTGCACCCGTCATCGATGCCGACAATCGCGAGATTGCCCAGGCCATTTCGGTCATCTTCCTGTTTAACGTTATCGCGGCGCTCGTGTTTCCGACGCTCGGCGGCATGCTCGGGCTGACCAACGAGGGCTTTGGCCTGTTTGCCGGCACTGCCATCAACGACACCTCGTCCGTAACGGCTGCGGCGAGCGCTTGGGACAGCATGCATCCCGGCGCCAATGTGCTCGAGAGCGCCACGGTGGTCAAGCTCACCAGGACGCTGGCCATTATTCCCATCACGTTGGCGCTTGCTTGCTGGCAGATGCATCTGGCGCGCAAGGCCGGCGGCGACGCCAAAAGCACGTTCTCGATTAAACGTGCGTTTCCCATGTTTGTGCTGTTCTTTGTGCTGGCGAGCGTGATCACCACGGTGCTTCAGCTTCCCGCGTCCTTTACGGCGCCCATCAAGGAGCTGTCGAAGTTCTTTATCGTGATGGCCATGGCGGCTATTGGTTTTAATACCGATATCGTCGAGCTGGTCAAAAAGGGCGGCAAGCCCATCGCGCTGGGCTTTTGCTGCTGGATTGGCATCGCGTGCATGAGTTTGGGAATGCAACACGTACTGGGAATCTGGTAGAGAAGTAGCTTATTTGCGTGCTGCGTGCTGGTGAGCGCATTCTCACGGTGGAGCGATAGGAGCTCTTGCGGGTATGGCTTGTCCGCAGGTTTATAAGTCCCGAAGAGCTCTTATCGCCCCGCCAGGATGGCGATGCGGGGCAACACCTATACTCGCAGGACGGCGCTTTCTGCCCTATAGTGTTTGGTGAGCAATATCGTTCAATTTTGAAACACTTGGTCGTGCGACCGTCGGCGGTTGCACGTCGCTGCGGACAGGGACAAATCATGGATAGCGATGCCAAACTGAACATCTTGACCGAGGCCCTGGCTGCTGCCGGGGCCTCGGCATTGGCAATCGATGCGCGTGGGGACGTCGCGATCTCGACCATGAATGACGCGGCGCTTGAGCGGGATGTGGCGGCTTTTGTAGCTGAGCGTCTCGACCGTATAGGAGACGGCGCGCGTCTGGTTATGGGGCGTGCGGGTACGCGCCTGAGCCTGACCGTTCGCCCCACCGACAAAGAGGGCGGGGGCCTTTGGGTCGTCGTGGTCCGCGAGGTGCGCGGCGCCGCGGCGCATGCGGGCATCGAGTGGCTCAACGCCGACGAGGTTGAGGCCCGCTACGAATCGAGCGCGTACGGCATCGTTGAGGGTGCCGCTGCGGTGGCTGCGCCGGTCGCCGAGAGCTATGCGCGCGGCGTGCCCCTTATGCTCGAGGGCGAGCTGGGAGCGGGTCAGGTCGAGATCGCCAAGCGCCTCTATCTGGACGGTCCTTTTGCCGATCAGCCCTTTGTTTCCGTTGCGCTCGATGAGCTCACCGAGCGCGGTTGGCGCCATGTGCTCAAAAGCGCCGAATCGCCGTTGTTCCAAACGGGGCTGACCCTTTGCATTGAGGGCTGGAACGCGGTTGTCCCCCAGCGCCTCCGCGAGCTGGTCTCCACGATGACCGACACCGCGTTGGCGACGCGCTGCCATGTGGTGCTGACGGCGAATGACATGCCGGGCGGCGGCGAAAGTGATCAAGCCGCCTTTGTGACCGAGCGTTTCGCCTGTGCGGTGAGCGTGGCGCCGGCAATCGCCGAGCAGGGAGCCGCGTCGACGAAGGCTGCGCGCTATTTGGAATATCTCGCTGATGCATTTGGGACGGCAGCGCCCACGCTGTCTGCCGCGGCGACGAAGACGCTCGATGCTTACCGCTGGCCGCGCAATTATCTGCAGCTCCGCGAGGTCTCGGAACGACTGTATATATTGGTGGGGGCGGGCACGGTGGACCGCGCTGTGGCGGAGGAAGTGCTCGCCCAAGAGGACGTGATTAAGACCGCAACCTTTGGTGCCCCGACGCTCGAAAGCGACCTGTATATCCTGCGACCGCTGGCCGATACCGAGCGAGATATCGCGCATCTGGTTGTAGACCATCTCCACGGCAACCGAACCCGTGCGGCGGAGGTGCTGGGCATAAGCCGTACAACGCTGTGGCGCTTGCTGAAGGACGATGACCGTTGAGCGAGGCGCCCGTGACCGCGCGCGACGCGTGTGCTACAGTCCAAAGCGTTATTGTTTCGATTTGGTTACGGCGTGCGAGGGCATATGGCTGAGACTTCAAAACCGAGCCGCAGAAGGCGGAGTGCCGCGCCGGTCAACCGACGCACAACATCGGTGACGTGGGGTAAACACGCCTCGGGGTTTGATGGCTCGTTCAAGCGCACTAAATACGGCTATCCTTCGGCAAGCACCCGCTTGGCCATGCAGGCAGAGTCCTCGCTGTGGGGCCGCAAACGCGTGGTGGGCTCAAAGCTCAAGCACGACGGCACGCTTGGTTACATCAGTCGCGGGGCGGCTCGCCGCAGCGGGCTCAACCCGGCTGGTTGGCATCGTTACGTGCCGATCGTGGCCGTCGTTGCAGTGATCGTCATCGCACTCGCCGCGCTCGGCTACGCCGGCGGTGGCGCCAACTTGGACGCAATGTTTAAATCGCCCGAGCTCGCGCATGCGGGTACAGAAGTTGTCGAGGGCGCACAGGTCCAGACGGGCGTCGCGCCCCAGCGCGGTATCGTCGCGGCGGCCTCCACCATCGCCGATGCGCAAAAGGACGAAGATAAGCAAGGCGACGACGTCGATGCGAATCAGACGAGCGAAACGGCAACAACTCCATCGGCGGGATAAGTTGCGAGTGGGGCAGCTAATTTGGGACGGGGCTTTTTTAGCTGCCCAAGACAGCGGCTCATTCGATGTCAGTCGCCAAAAGCGAGCGAGCCGCATTTGCGCCAAGGTGACGTGAAATGAGAGGGCGCTGACCTTCTGGTCGTGCCCTCGAAATTGAACGTCAGATTGGCGTGAATGCGGCCCGCGCAGCGTCAACGAGCCCGCCGTTCGGTAGAACGGCGGAACTAATTACTTTACGTACACCACGTTGTCGCGGCGCGGCTTTGCCTCGGGTAGCGTGTCCTCGGCGTAGCCAAGAATGCAGTTACCGACACCGCGCAGGCTGCCGTCGGCGGGCAGGCCCCAGCTGGCCAGCAGCTCCAGGCCCTCGGGCGAGTCAAAGACCTCATGCGCGCGGTGAATCCAGCACGAATCGACACCCAGTGCATAGGCGGCGTTGAGCAGGTTGCCCATGGCGAGCGAGCCGTCTTCCAGATGTGTGGGCACGCTGCGGTCAACCAGCACCACCACAACGGTCTTGGCGCCATAGAAGGGGTCGCTGTTGCTGCCCATGACCTGGGCGTTGAGCTGTGAGAGACGCTCGACGGTCGCGGGGTCGGTGACGGCGACAAACGTCACCGGTTGGCGGCCCATGCCGCTCGGTGCATATTGGCCGGCTTCGATAATACGTGCAAGCTTTTCGGCCTCGACGGGACGATCGCTGTAGTTGCGGCAGCTGCGGCGGTGAATGAGCGCTTCGATGGTCTCCATGGTGTCTCCTTGCGGTGGCGTTGCAGATGCCACGTTCATACCCGTCGGGCTCAAACGATAGACGGTCAATTGCCCGGCCAAAAGGATGGATTCCAATTGGGAAAGTGGGTTTGCATAAAAGTACCTTCAGAATGTGACAAACAAATGGGATGGTTAAACGTTTTATCCCGTCTACCCTGCGGTTTTTTACCACTTGCCTAAATGACGAACGCATAACCTCTGATAAAGGTTTTACTAAAGGAGCACCAATGTTTATCAACGCGCCATGGTGGCGCCGGGCCAGGAGGTAACATCATGTTCCAGGCTGGAGATGTCGTCGAGACCGATTTCGAAGGATTTCTGAAGCTGCTGCGTTCCAAGACGCGCGCTTTCGTGTCGATCAACGATCACGAGTACTACATCACGCACACCGATGGCTATTGGCGTGTTCAGGATTGCGAGGCCCTCAACGACAAGGGCCACTTTACTGACTGTTCCGAGCTGGTCAACACGGTCTGCGAGGTCGTCGAGCTGCCGTGGATTGCCGGCAAGAGCCTGCATGACAGCTTCTCGGGCGCTACGGTCTATGAGGCCGTCGCCGCTTAACAGGCAATAAAACTCGATTTTCACGTGACCGCTGGCGCCGCCCCCGCGCCGGCGGTCTTTTTCTGCCGATAGGCCATAAAAATGCACGCATTTGCGGAGAGCCTGTTGACGATAGTCAAAACTCGGACTAATCTAGAGATACAAAATTGGTCAAAAATCGGACAATTGAATGGTGGGATAGATGAATGGTGCGGTTACGCTGGTCGACTTCGACCGGTTGCTCAATGGACTCGACCATATCTATTCGGAGTTCTCGCGCGCCTGCGGCCTTTCGGACTGCGCTTACTGGATGCTCGTCGATACCAGCACGGCGGGCGGCAGTATTGCCGTAAGCCGTCTGACAAGCGAATGGTTCTACAGCAAGCAGACCATCAACTCGGCAATTAAAACCTTGACGGCGCGGGGCTTCGCAACGTTGGAGTTTGCCGAAGGCAGCCGTAAGAACAAGGTTGTGAGCCTGACCGAAGAGGGCAGGCGATTTGCCGAGCGTTATGCGCTGCCGGCACTCAAGGCCGAGCAGCGAGCCTTTGGCGCGCTTGAGCCATGTGAGCAGCGCGAGATTATGCGCTTGATCGGCAAATTCTCTCAGGTGCTCGGCGATGAGTGCGATGCCTTTAAGCAGCATATCGCTGCCGAGAGCCAAGCCGAGAATCAAGGTGAGGGGGAGTCGTGCGACTGTTAATGAGGTTTCTAAAGCCATATCGAGGGCTTGTCGCAGTGACGCTGCTGGTGCTGCTGGTGGATAACGTCGGTACGCTGTTGGTTCCCACGATGCTGGCGAACATGGTCAACACCGGTATTACCACGGGCGATGTCGACTACATTTTACGCAACGGCCTATACATGTTTATCGCAACCAGCATGGCTAGCGGCGGCACGGTGCTGGGCTGCTATCTTTCGGCGCGCCTGGCCGCCAACGTGGCTTGCGATATTCGCAATGCCGTGTACGACAAATCGCTCGAGCTCGCGGCCAGCGATTTTGAGCGCTTTGGCACCGGATCGATGATCACGCGCTCGCTCAACGACATCAACGTGATTCAGCAGGCGATTCTGCAGACGATTCAGCTGGTGCTGCCCGTGCCGTTTTTGGCTGTGGCGGGCATCATCTTCGCCTGGTTTATCGATCCCGCCATGGGCACGCTTCTGGGCGTAGTCGTTGCGATTGTGCTGGTGGCGGCGGTCTTTACGGTTGCCAACGCGGCTCCGATCTTTATGCGCTTGCAGAGCTTTATCGACCGCATGAACGTGGTGCTGCGCGAGAATATTGTGGGCGTGCGCGTCATCCGTGCGTTTAACAAGGAGCGCCACGAGGAACGGCGTCTGGACGAGGTGTTTAGCGAATACGCCGCCAACGCCATCAAAGTCAACCACCTGTTTGTGGGCCTCGACAGCTCAAGCTTCTTTTTGATGAACATCGCCGAGGTGGCGGTGCTGTGGGTGGGCGGCAACCGCGTAGGCGCCCACGCCATGCAGATTGCGAGTATCTCGGCGGTGCTGGAGTATGCAATTCTGATCCTGTTCTTTGTGATGATGGCCCAGATGGTGGTGCTGACGCTTCCGCGTGCTGCCGCGTGCCTGAACCGTGCGCAGCAGGTGTTGGAGATTGAGCCGAGCATCGTCGATGGCGAGCGCACGCTGGATGACGGGGCGCGCGAGCCCCAAGACGAAGCCGATGCGGTGGCCGTGTTCGACCACATGTCGTTTCGCTTTGATGATGCCGACGAGGACACCCTGTGCGACCTGAGCTTTGCCTGCCGTCGCGGTCAGACGACTGCAATCGTTGGCTCGACAGGCTCGGGCAAATCGACGGTGGCAAAGCTTCTGCTGCGCTTCCATGATGCCACCAAGGGCTCCATTCGCCTGAATGGTGTGGACCTGCGCGAGCTTACGCAAGACGAAATCCGCGGGCGCATTGCCTATGTGCCGCAGAAGGCGTGGCTGTTCTCGGGCACGGTGGCGAGCAACCTTCGCTTTGGTAACGAAGGCGCGACCGAGGGCGACATGCTTCACGCGCTTGAGGTTGCCCAGAGCACCTTTGTGCTCGACCAACCGCAGGGGCTCGATACCCCGGTTGCCCAGGGCGGTACGAACTTTTCGGGCGGCCAGCGCCAGCGTTTGGCAATCGCCCGTGCGCTCATGAAGCATGCCGATCTATATATCTTCGATGACAGTTTTTCGGCCCTGGACTTTAAGACCGATGCCGCCCTGCGCCATGCGTTGCAAGACGAGACGCGTGACGCCGCGGTGCTCATCATCGCGCAGCGCATCTCGACGATTTTGCATGCCGACCAGATTGTCGTGCTCAAGGACGGCGAGATTGTGGGCTTGGGCACGCATAGCGAGCTTATGGAAACCTGCGAGGTGTACCGCGCCATCGCGGAATCGCAGATGAAGGGAGGTGAGTAGCATGACCGAGGAGCTCAAGAAGCAGGGCGGCGTTGATGACGCCGTTGCCGCGGGGCTGGTCGAGGAAACGGCTGCCGTGGCACCCGAGCTGGATGACGCCGCCAAGGCTGCAGCCGAGCGCGAGGCTCGCCGCCAAGCGCTCTACGAGGAAAACGAGCGCGCCGAGGACGAGCGCGCCCGCGCTGAGGCAGAGCGCATGCGCGATGTGGACGACGAGGACGAGGACGAGAAACCCCGCGACACCTGGGCGACGGTGCGCCGCCTGTGGAGCGAGGCTGCCGGCGACCATTGGCGCTTCTATATCGTGTTCGCGAGCATTGTGTTCTATGCCATCTTTAACACCGCTGCGCCGGCATATAGCGCCCGTGTGATCGATGAGCTGTGGGGCCACATTCAGGTAGCGTTTGTCAACAACGCCACCTTCAGCATCACCTGGGAGAACTGCGGCAGGACTATCTTCATCTACTTTTTGATTTGGACGGCCGCCGCTTCGTTCTACGCGCTCCAGAGCTTTTTGATGTCGAGCGTGGCCGAACGCCTCAACCTGCGCCTGCGCAACCGCATCGCACAAAAGCTCAACCGTCTGCCGCTTGCCTTCTTTGACGCGCATCGTCCCGGTGAGGTCGTCAGCCGCGCGACCAATGACCTGGACAAGATGTCCGAGAGCATGCAGCGCGGATTGCTGCAGCTGCTGGTGTCGATCGGCACGGTTGTTGGTGCTGTGAGCGTGATGTTCGTGTTCAGCGTGCAGCTTACGCTCGTCTTTCTGTTCTTTACGGCACTGTCGCTGCTGGTGACGAAGGTCGTCTCGCGCCGCACACACGATGTGACGGGCGAGCGCCAGGAGTGGGTGTCCAAGATTACGAGTGCGGTCGAGGAAGGCTATTCGGGCCGTCTGGTGATCCGCGCGTTTAACCGCGAACGTCAGAGCTCCGCTGAGGTGCACGAGGCTTCGAAGGAACTGGCTCGTGTGAGCACCAAGGCCGACTTTATGATCAATGCTGTCGGCCCCGCGGTGCGCTTTATCGGCCGTTTGGCGCAGATCGTTATTGCGCTTGTGGGCTGCAGCATGCTGGTTGCCGGTCACATGACCGTCGGCGTGTTCCAGGCGTTCTTCCAGTTTATCTACGAGGCGTCCGAGCCCATGACGCAGTTGTCGTTTACCTTCAACTCGCTGCAGAGCGCGCTGGCGAGTGCAGAGCGCGTGTTCGACCTGCTCGATGAGCCCGAGATGGAGGCCGATCCGCTGCCGGACAAGGCCGCCAAGCTGCCGGGTCGCGTGGAGGGCCGCGTCTCCTTTGAGCATGTGCGCTTTGGTTATTCGCCCGACAAGCCGCTTATGCGCGACGTGTCGTTTACCGCCGAGCCGGGCCAGAAGATTGCCGTGGTGGGAACCACGGGCGCAGGCAAGACGACGCTCATCAACCTGCTCATGCGCTTCTACGAGATTGACGGCGGGCGTATTACGCTCGACGGCGTGGACACGAGCCGCATGGACCGCGGCGAGCTGCGCCAGCAGTTTGGCATGGTGCTGCAGGACGCCTGGCTGTTCGACGGCACGATTGCCGAAAACATCGCCTACGGCTGCCCCGAGGCGACGCGCGACGAGATCGTGGCGGCTGCGCGCGCCGCGCAAGTCGACTTCTTTGTGCGCACCATGCCGCAGGGTTATGACACGCGGGTGGCCAACGATGCCGAGAGCATTAGCCAGGGCCAGCGCCAGCTGCTGACCATTGCGCGCGTGCTGCTCAACAACCCGGCGATTCTCATCCTGGACGAGGCGACCTCAAGCGTGGACACGCGCACCGAGCTTGCCATCGGCCGCGCCATGGACGCACTTATGCGCGGGCGCACGAGCTTTGTGATTGCACACCGCCTGTCGACGATTGTGGATGCCGACCTGATCCTGGTCATGGACCACGGCAACATCATCGAGCAAGGCACGCATAAGGAGTTGCTGGCTGCCGAGGGAGCCTACGCCGACCTCTATCTGAGTCAGTTCGCATAATGTGACAAAGGGACAGTCCCGCATGTCACATCAAAAGGAATGGCGCGCCGGGGATTGATTCCCTGGCGCGCCTTTTGCGTCGGTGCCGATATTGTTTTGTGCCGCTTGCGTTCCTAGCGTTCGTCCACGAGCTTGGCGACGAGGGCCTTGAGCTCGGCCACCTCTCGCTCGAGTTCTTTGACGCGGCGGGCATTCTCGGTGATACCCTGGCGGTTGAGGGCGGACTGCTCGGCGGCGTCATCGGGCATGTACTCGCGATGCTGCTTGGCGTCGAAACTCTCCTCGAACACACGGCAGCCGTTGCGCTTGATGATGCGTCCCGGCACGCCCACGACGGTGCAGTTGTCGGGCACGTCCTTGACGACAACCGAGTTGCCGCCGATTTTGACGTTGTTGCCGATGCGGATGTTGCCGAGCACCTTGGCGCCCGTGCCCACGGTGACGTTATCGCCGAGCGTTGGGTGGCGTTTGCCGGTCTCGTTGCCGGTACCGCCGAGCGTGACGCCCTGGTAGAGCACGCAGTTGTCGCCCACGATGGTGGTCTCGCCGATGACGACGCCCATGGCATGGTCGATAAAGAAGTGCTTGCCGATCTGTGCGGCGGGATGAATCTCGACGCCGGTGATGTGGCGGGTGATTTGCGAGAGCACGCGGGCGAGCGAGCGATGACCGTGCTCCCAGAGCCAGTGCTCGGGTACGTGGTTCCACTTGGCATGCAGACCGGGGTACGAAAGGAAAATGACCAGGCCGTTTTGCGCGGCGGGGTCCTGTGCCTGGACGGTCTTGATGTCCTCGCGAATGGTATTGATAAAGCTCACCGGCCGCCCTCCCTTAGCGCCATGGCAATGCGATTCAATAAAGTATAGCGATTCGCTAGGGATTAGGAAGAGCAATCTTTCACGGCTTTGCGTGACAGGTGTCAGTTATGCAAACTTGCTGGTAATGGAGTCATGCTTTTGTGGGGTTGCGCACGAGGGGACGCCGCAACCGTATACTGGTCAACTTGGACGTATCCGCGCCCACAACTGAGAGGTTTTACTTCATGGGTTTCATTAATTTTATCGCCGAGCTGCTCAAAGATCCGCGCACCGCGATTGCCAGCTGGATCGCCGCCGGCCCGCTTATGGCCTACGGCTGCGTGTTCCTGATCATCTTTATCGAGACGGGCGTGGTGTTCTTCCCGTTCCTTCCCGGCGATTCACTGCTGTTCGCCTCGGGTTTCTTTGCCCACAATGGCGGCTTTAACATCGTGGCGCTTCTGGCTACCGCATGGGCCGCTGCCATTTTGGGCGATCAGTGCAATTTTATGATCGGTCACTTCTTTGGCAAAAAGATCATCGCTTCGGGCAAGGTTAAGGCCATGACGCCCGAGCGCATCAAAAAGTCCGAGGACTTCTTGGACAAGTGGGGTCACCTGGCCATCTTCCTGGGTCGCTTCTTCCCGTTTATCCGCACCTTTGTGCCCTTTATCGCTGGCATGGGCGGCATGCACTGGCGCAACTTTGTCGTCTTTAACGTGCTGGGCGGCATTACCTGGTCGACGGTCTTTACGCTACTGGGCTATTTCTTTGGCGGCATCCCCTTTGTGCAGGAGCACTTTGAGTTGCTGATCGTCGGCATCGTTGCCGTGTCGATCATCCCGACCGTGGTCGGTCTGGTTAAGGCTAAGCTGGGCAAAAAGAACGCGTAGCTCGAGTCAGCGCGCAAACCGTGCAGTTGAGGCCCGTCACCGCTTACGGTGGCGGGCCTCTTCAGCTTCGGTCAAATGAAAATACTTTACTTAGTTAAAGAAAAGCGTTTTATCAGACGCGTACGGGGAGTACAATCTCGTGCATGCGAATCGACGTGCCATCGGCTTTGATGCCGTTCGCGTGTCCCGTCCGGCTCTACGCTCCGGGCGTGCGACGTTGCGACGCGGTCGGCCTCGGTCCTTGCGTGCGGGTTCGCGAGTATGCAACTGTGTATGTAAGGAGCGACATATGACTGTCGAGAAAAAGGATATCGATTGGGGTAGCCTCGGCTTTGGCTACATGAAGACCGATTACAGCTACGAGGCCCATTGGAAGGACGGCGAGTGGGACGAGGGTGGCCTGACCACCGACCACACCCTGCATGTCTCCGAGTGCGGCGGCATCTTCCATTACTGCCAGGAGGTCTTTGAGGGCCTGAAGGCCTACACCGCCGAGGACGGCAGCATCGTCTGCTTCCGTCCCGACATGAACGCCGAGCGTATGTACAACTCTGCGCAGCGCCTCGAGATGCCCCCGTTCCCCAAGGACAAGTTCGTTGAAGCCGTCAAACAGGTCGTTTCTGCCAACGCCGCCTGGGTTCCGCCCTTCGGTTCCGGTGCGACCCTGTACGTGCGTCCGTTTATGATCGGCTCCGGTGACGTGATCGGCGTGGCTCCCGCTCCTGAGTACACGTTCCGCATCCTCGTGACCCCGGTCGGTCCGTACTTTAAGGGCGGCCTCAAGCCCGTCAAGCTGCGCGTTTCCGAGTACGACCGCGCCGCACCGCACGGCACCGGCAACATCAAGGCCGGCCTGAACTACGCCATGTCCCTCAAGCCCACGATGGAGGCCCATCGCGAGGGCTATGCCGAGAACCTGTATCTCGACTCCGAGTCCCGCACCTATGTCGAGGAGACCGGCGGCGCCAACGTCCTGTTCGTGAAGGAGGACGGCACGCTCGTCGTTCCGCAGTCGCACACCGACTCCATCCTGCCCTCCATCACCCGTCGTTCGCTCGTTCAGGTTGCTCAGGACCTGGGTATGACCGTCGATCAGCGTCCCGTCGAGTGGGCCGAGGTCAAGGCCGGCACCTTTGTGGAGTGCGGCCTGTGCGGCACCGCTGCCGTCATCTCCCCGGTTGGCGAGATTGACAACAAGGTCTATGGCGCCGACGAGACCGTGACCTTCCCGGCTGGCTACACCGAGATCGGTCCCGTGATGAAGAAGCTTCGCGAGACCCTGACTGGTATCCAGTCCGGTGCTGTTGAGGACAAGCACAACTGGGTTTACGCCGTCGCGTAATTAGCCTTTCCTGTCCGGGCAGAGAGCAAGCTCCCTCCCGGCGCGTCCTCGGACATGCAAGAAGCCCTCGCTGCGCACTTCGTGCGGCGAGGGCTTCTTGCGTCCTGCGGAGTGTGCCTAAAAGTAAACTAATGGCGGGCCCTGCGATGTCCGGTCTTCGGCGGATTACTGGCTGGGGGAATTAATGGAGCGCTTCGCGCGTTTGGAAGGGGCTTCGTGCTGCGGAGTGCATTCAGAGGGAAACCCATCGGGTCCTTTCGTCCTCGGTTTTCGGCGGATCAGCCGCTGGGTGAGGGTGGTGCTTGGGGCGACGTGCAAAAAACGGAGTTTTCAGCAGCCAAAGATTGGTGCATAAGGCTGTGGGTGACGTTCGCGGCCCCTGTTGATGCTTTTGCACGACGATTGGGCTTTGGTGATATTCATATATGGCTGGTTTCTCGCCGCATGCTATTCAGATGGGTCGAGTCATGAGGACTATCTACTTTTTGAAAGACTTTTGACACCAAAATCTTATCCCGCGATGCTGAATACTCGCAAAAATGCACGCTCCGGAGGGTACTACCCTGTTACGGCTAGAAATCCATGCACCATTTTATGCAATTAATTAACGCATTTATGCAAAATGGCTTACGTGCGTACGTCTCGGGGTAGATGTTTGCCTCGGCGCTGCGTAAGTCATCCTGTCTATAGTGTCTTTGACAGGCGGCCGCGGTCCCGTTTGGGGTCGCGGCCGTTTTGTTGTGGGTCAAATATGAACGTTGTGTTAATGAGTCGGTGGACGGTGGTGTTTTTCGGTGAGCGGCGTATCCTTCCAACGGTTTATCTAGTGTGTCAGTTGAAAGGAAGAGGGCGCTCGTCATTGTTTGAATGTGAACTGCCGTTTGACCACAAGACGTTGCATCTAGAGCTCGAGGATAAGAACTTCGCGGGTGTGATGGAAGGTCATCAAAACGAGTTTAAGACTACAAAATCACAGGAAGAGCTGGTAGAGGAGTCACTTGCCAACCCTTATGGCTCGCCTTCGCTCGAGGAGCTTTGTGCTGGCAAGAAGGATATTGTCATCATTAGCTCCGATCATACGCGCCCCGTTCCCTCGCGTGTAACGATGCCTATTCTGCTGCATCACATCCATTCCGCTGTGCCCGAGGCTCGAGTGCGTATTTTGGTTGCTACGGGTATGCATCGTCCTTCGACGCACGAGGAGCTCGTCAACAAGTACGGCGAGGAGATCGTTGCCAACGAGGAAATCGTTATGCACGTCGCGACTGACGACAGCATGATGAAAAAGATCGGCACCCTGCCTTCCGGTGGCGAGTGCATCATCAACAAGATTGCCGCCGATTGCGATCTGCTGCTTGCCGAGGGCTTTATTGAGCCGCACTTCTTTGCCGGTTTCTCTGGTAGCCGCAAGTCCGTCCTGCCTGGCATCGCCAGCTACAAGACCATCATGTACAACCACAACGGTCAGTTTGTGAACGATTCCCATTCGCGTGCCGGCAACCTGTGCCACAACCACGTGAGCGAGGACATGTTTGCCGCTGCCGAGATGGCTCACCTTGCCTTTGTGCTTAACGTGGTGCTCAACGGCAAGCACGAGGTCATCGGCTCCTTTGCCGGCGATATCCACAAGGCGCACGAGGCTGGCTGCGAGTTCGTGAAGAGCCTTGCCGGCGTTGAGCCCGTCGAGTGCGAGATTGCCATCACCACCAACGGCGGCTACCCGCTCGACCAGAACATCTACCAGGCCGTGAAGGGCATGTGCTCTGCCGAGGCTACGCTTCCCGAGGGCGGTGTGATTATCGACGTCGCCGGTTGTGCCGACGGTCACGGTGGCGAGGGCTTCTATCACAACATCGCCGACAACGATCCGGCGGAGTTTGAGCGTGCCTGCATCGATCGTCCCAAGGACGAGACCCTGCCCGATCAGTGGACGAGCCAGATTTTCGCCCGCATCCTGGCACATCACCCTGTGATTATGGTTACCGACCTGTGCGATCACCAGATGATTAAGGATATGCACATGACGCCGGTCAACACCCTCGAGGAGGCGCTCAAGCTCGCTTTTGAGATGAAGGGTGCCGATGCCAAGGTGGCCGTCATTCCCGATGGCCTGGGCGTTGTCGTCGCTCAGCACTAGCGCGCGGCCTAAGCGAATCGTTTATAACCGACAAGAAAGATAAGGTTTTATGCTTACCAAACTCCTCTGCGAATTCGGCGCAACGGCCCTCATGATTATCTTTGGCGTGGGCGTGCACTGCGATACCGTGCTCAAGGGCACCAAGTATCAGGGCTCCGGCCACATGTTTGCCATCACCACTTGGTCTTTTGGCATCTCGGTCTGCCTGTTTGTCTTTGGCGGCGCCGTGTGCATGAACCCGGCCATGGTGCTTGCCCAGTGCATCGTAGGCCTGGTGCCGTGGAGCAGCTGCATCCCCTTCATGATTGCCGATATGCTCGGCGGCTTTGTGGGCGCCGTAATCGCTTGGCTTATGTATGCCGATGAGTTCAAGGCTTCCGAGGGTGTCGTCGACTCCATTGCCCAGCGCAACATCTTCTCGACCAACCCCACCACCGAGGGTACGAACTATGCCCGTAACTTCTTCTGCGAGGCTATCTGCACCTTTGTGTTCATTAGCGCCATCCTTGCTGCCGCTAGCCGCGCCGGCGAGAACGTTCTGATGCTTGCCATCTGCGTCGGTCTGATCGTTTGGGCTGTTGGCATGGGCATGGGTGGCATTACCGGCTTCGCCATGAACCAGGCTCGTGACCTTGGTCCTCGCATGGCCTATCAGGTGCTGCCGATCAAGAACAAGGCCGACAACAACTGGAAGTACGGCCTGCTTGTTCCTGGCATCGCTCCGTTTATCGGTGCCGCTCTGGCCGCGCTGTTTGTGCACGGTTTCTTGGGCATGTTCTAGTCCAAAACAATTGATATAACGCCCGGGTCCGGCATAGGTTAACTTTCCGCCGCGTCCTCGGACATGCAAGAAGCTCCCGCTGCGCACTTCGTGCGGCGGGAGCTTCTTGCGTCCTGCGGAGTGCGGCGGAAAGTTAACCTATGCCGGACCCTGCGGGAATCCAGTTGCGTTCGAACAAGCAACCAACATATATATCTGAATTTGGATGTGGTGGGCACTTTGTTGTTGGGCGCTTTCAGGTGCGAGTGACACTTTGGGATGCGTGGCGGCCTGGGGTGGGGCGGTGCCTTGGGATGAGAGGCTTACTTACTTAGTTGAAGAGGGGCGTTATGGCTGATAGGTAGTCTTTGGCTACGTCCTCTTTTGGGGCTTGGAAGTTGTGCCAGGCCCACCATTGGACCATTCCTACGAAGCTTGAGGCTATGTGGTGTAGTAGGAAGCTTCGGTCCATGGTGGCGGCGGGGCCGTTTGGGTCGGTAGGGACGGTTTCGGCTGCTCGGGCCATGATGGTCTTGCGGAGGCAGTCGGCGAAGACGCGTGAGCCGGCGCCGGCTACGAGGGCTCGAACGCCCTGGCGGCGCTTCCAGAGGTTGTTGAGGATATGCTCGACCTGCACGAGTGGGTCGTCGAGCGGTGTGCCATCGTCGTCGAGGGCGTGGGCGCAGATGTCGCTCACGAGTTCGGACAGTAGGTCGTCTTTGCTCTTAAAGAGACCGTAGAATGTCGCGCGGCCTACGTGAGCGCGCGCGATGATGTCGCCGACGGTGATCTTGCCGTAGTCCTCTTCGCACAGCAGCTCGGAGAACGCCGCGACGATGGCGGTGCGACTTTTGGTTTTGCGGGCATCCATGGCTATGCATCCACGTGAACAAGCAGGCAACGGAGTGTGCCGGAGCAGCCCTCGTAGGGACGCTTACCGGCGCCGTAGCCGACGGCCTCGATGCGGTAACGGGCCGGCAGGTGCTCGGACGTGCGCAGTGCGGCGACGATGGCGGCGCCCGTGGGCGTCACGAGCTCGCCGGCGACCGGTGCGGGCGCGAGGGCGATATTGCCCGCCTGGCACAGGTTGACGACAGCAGGGACGGGAATGGGCATGAGGCCGTGGGCGCAGCGAATGGTGCCGTGGCCCTCGGAGAGCGACTCGACCACGATGTCCTCAATACCAAGGTCATCGAGGCAGATGGCGACCGAGCAGACGTCGACGATGGAATCGACGGCGCCCACCTCGTGGAACATGACGGTCTCGGGCGTTTTGCCGTGAGCCTTGGCCTCGGCAGCAGCGAGTACGGAAAAAATGGCGAGGGCGCGACGCTTGGCGCCATCGCTTAGCTGCGAGCCATCGATGATGGCGGTGACGTCCGCCAAAGAACGGTGATGATGGTGGTGGGCGTGATGGTGATCCTCGTGGCCATGACCGTGGGCCTCATGGTCATGCTCCTGACAGTGCTCGTGTTCGTGCTCGCCATGATCATGATGGTGGTGCTCATGCTCGTGCGTGTGCTCGGCAGCTGCTTCGTTGCCGTAGAGCCAGGCCATATCGTGATCATGGTTCTCGAGCTCCTCTGCCAGCTGGACGTCAAAGTCGCAGGCGTCGATGCCATGCTTGTTTACGCGTGTAACGGCAATCTCAAAGCCGTCGACTGGTAGCGTGGCGAGCTGCTCGCGCAGATGCTCCTCGCTGGCGCCCAGATCGAGTAGAGCCGCGACGGTCATGTCGCCGCTGATGCCCGAGGTGCCGTCGATGATAAGCGTGTGCTGATGGTTGGACATGAAATGCTCCTTAGCGGGCGCGGGATGTGCCGGCGCTCAGATGATTGATAAGACTTGCCTGGTAGGCGGCACCAAAGCCGTTGTCGATATTGACGACCGAAACACCGCTGGCGCAGGAGTTGAGCATGGCGAGCAGCGCGGCTACGCCACCAAAGCTCGCGCCGTACCCCACGCTGGTGGGAACGGCGATGACCGGACAGCTCACCAGACCGCCGACAACGCTCGCCAGAGCGCCCTCCATGCCGGCGATGGCGATGACCACCTGTGCCTGGGCAAGCTCCTCGGCATGCGCGAGCAGGCGGTGCAGGCCGGCGACACCCACGTCGTAGAGGCGGTCGACCTCGTTGCCGTAGAACTCGGCCGTCAATGCGGCTTCCTCGGCGACGGGCAGGTCGCTCGTACCGGCGCAGGCGACAACGATGCGTCCGTTGCCGGTAGGGGAGGGCTTGCCGCCCACGAGGGCGAGCTGTGCGTCTGGGACATATCCCAGGTCGATGCCGTTGTCGAGGAGCTCCGAGGTGCGGGCTGCCTTTTCGGCGTCCAGGCGCGTGACCAGGATGCGCTCCTGGCCGGCATCGCGCAGCGCTTCGATAATGGCGGCAATCTGCTCGGCGGTTTTACCGGCACCGTAGACAACCTCGCCGGCCCCCTGGCGCACCCCGCGCGAAAGATCGAGCTGCGCAAAGCCCAGATCGGCGGTTGGCGCCGTCTGGATGCGCGTGAGGGCGTCGGCTGGCGCAACACTTCCGTCTGCTACGCCGCACAGCAGCTGCTCAAGATCTCGCTTATCCATATATGTTCCCTTCGACGGCGCAAAGTCTAGCACTCATAGGGTATGTTTCCGAACACTAAGACAAAATTGTTCGGAAACTATAGGACAGACTAATTCAATTGTTAGGCTGATCGACTAGTCACGCAGGATGATGTCCATGGCGAGCATCAGGTTGCGTTCGTCGATGGCGAACGGGGCGGCTTCGCGCGTCTTGGGCTTGGCGCAAAATGCGATGCCCGTGCCCGCGGCCTGAATCATGGGGATGTCGTTGGCGCCGTCGCCGATTGCCACGGTATGGGCCATGTCGACACCGCACTCAACTGCCCAGTCCAGCAGCTGGATGAGCTTGGACTCCTTGGTCACGATGTCTGCCGCCAGCTTGCCGGTGAGCTTGCCGTCTACGACTTCCAGGCGGTTGGCCAGGCAAAAATCGATGCCCGCGGCGGCCACGATCTTGTCGGCGACCTCGTGGAAGCCGCCGCTCACCACGCCGACCTTCCAGCCCTTGCTGTGTGCCGAGCGCACAAGCTCCAGCGCGCCGGGGGTAAACGTCACGCGCTCAAAGGTGCGCTCGAACACGCTCTCGTCCAGGCCGGCGAGTAGCCCCACGCGCTCCTCGAGCGCTTGCTTAAAGTCCAGCTCGCCGCGCATAGCGCGTTCGGTGATCTGTGCCACCTGCTCGCCCACGCCGGCCTCCTCGCCCAAAAGATCGATGACCTCCTGGTTGATGAGCGTGGAGTCGATATCCATAACGATGAGGCGTGCAGTCATGACGGGCCTTTCCAAGTGCTGTTTTATTGGGGCATATTGTCGCACGTGACGAGCGCGGGCGGGTGCCGCGGCGCGTCAATTGTTTCGTCTCCGTCAAGTCTTTGGGCAGGAGCTACTTTTCCGCGGCACATCGACACAGGTGCGATAAGATAGAACGCCATGTCTGGCTGCGCGGTTTACGCAGGCTGGGCAAATCTGTACGACGCCGCCCGGAACGACACGGGGCGGCACAGATCCATAAAGGAGGATCACTGGTATGAGCCAGACCCGTCCCATCGACGAGCATTCCATGCACACCCGTACCTGCGGCGAACTTCGCCGCGAGAACGTGGGCGAAGAGGTCACCCTCACCGGTTGGGTGAGCCGTCGCCGTGACCACGGCGGCCTTATTTTCTGCGACCTTCGTGACCGCGAGGGCATCACGCAGCTCACCTTCGACCCCGAGCACTCCGACGGCGACGCCTTTAAGATCGCCGAGACCATGCGTCCCGAGTGGCCCATCAAGATTCACGGCGTCGTGCGCTCCCGTGGCGAGGAGACCACCAACGCCAAGCTCGCGACCGGCGAGATCGAGGTCCTGACCGACCACGCCGAGGTGCTCAACACTTCTGTTACCCCGCCGTTCCAGATCGAGGACGGCATCGAGACGAGCGAGGACACCCGTCTGCGTTATCGCTATCTGGACCTCCGTCGTCCCGAGATGATGGCCAACCTCAAGCTGCGCTCCGACTTTACCTTTGCCATTCGCGAGGCGCTGCACAACCGTGAGTTCATGGAGGTCGAGACGCCCTCCCTGTTCAAGTCCACTCCCGAGGGCGCCCGCGACTTCATCGTCCCCAGCCGCATCCAGCCGGGCAACTTCTACGCTCTGCCGCAGTCCCCGCAGCTTCTGAAGCAGCTGCTCATGGTCGGTGGCGTCGAGCGCTACTGCCAGGTTGCCAAGTGCTTCCGCGACGAGGACCTGCGTGCCGACCGTCAGCCAGAGTTCACCCAGGTCGATATCGAGATGTCTTTCGTGGACCAGAACGATGTCATGAGCGCGCTCGAAGAGGTCCTGTCCGATGCCTTCGGCCGCATGGGCGTCGAGATGCCCACGCCGCTGCGTCGCATGGACTACTGGGAGGCCATGGACACCTATGGCTCCGACAAGCCCGATACCCGCTATGGCATGCACCTGGTCGACCTGACCGACATCTTTGCCAACTCCAAGTTCAAGGTCTTTGCGACCGCCGCAAACGAGGAGGGCTCTGTCGTCAAGGCCATCAACGCCAAGGGTGCCGGTGCCTGGGCACGTGCCAAGATCGATAAGCTCGCCGGCGTGGCCTCCACGTTTGGTGCCAAGGGTCTGGCCTGGATCGCCTTCCGCGAGGACGGCTCCATCAACAGCCCCATCGTCAAGTTCTTCTCGGACGAGGAGATGGCGGCTCTGCGCGAGCGCATGGACGTCGAGCCCGGCGACCTTGTGATGTTCGCCGCCGGCCCGCGCCTGCTCTCCGACGAGATTCTGGGCGGCATGCGTTCTCACATGGCCAACGCACTCGAGATCAAGCGCGAGGGCCACGACTTCCTGTGGGTCGTCAACTTCCCGCTGTTCCACTGGGATGAGGATCGCAAGGCCTATGCTGCCGAGCACCAGCCCTTTACCCTGCCGACCGAGACCGACATCGCCAAGATCGAGGCTGACCCGCTGGCGGCCGGTTCTTGCACCTACGACTTTGTCATGGACGGCTTTGAGGCTGGCGGCGGCGGTATGCGTATCCACAACGCCGAGATGCAGATGTCCATGCTCAAGCTCCTGGGCTTTACCGAGGAGCGCGCCGAGTCGCAGTTCGGCTTCCTCATGGAGGCCCTCAAGTTTGGTGCGCCCCCGATGGGCGGTTTCGCTCTGGGCCTGGACCGCGTGTGCATGCTGCTCACCGGTTCCGACTCCATCCGTGACGTCATGGCGTTCCCCAAGACGGCCAGTGGCTCCGACCTCATGTCGGGCGCCCCGAGTGCCGTTAGCGGAGCCCAGCTCAAGGACGTCAGCCTGCGCCTGATGTAGGCGAGTGGCTACATATTGCCCGCAACGAGGGAAGGACGTGTGCCTTTCCTCGTTTTTTATGCGCCGAGATTGTGAGGGCTTGGGATGACCGGACGTCGCGGAAAGTGCATCCCGGAATCTGCGTCCGGAATGGGTCGCGCTTTCCCAAAGGGGTCCTCTGGGAAAGCGCGACCCAGAATTCGGCAAAATAATGGGGCACAGTTTCCGGTTGAGCTGTCTAACGGAAACTGTGCCCCAGAATGAGCGCTCAAAACGGGGCAGGCTCTCCGCAACAACTGTCTGGCGGAAAGCCTGCCCCAGTTTCTTATAGCGAGTCTCTCTGGATCAGCTGCATGTGCATCACGGAGGTGGTGGGCTCGGCACCCTTGATCATGTCGAGCGCAATGTTGGCGGCCATGTGGCCTTCTTCGCGCAGGGGCTGGCGGACGGTCGTGAGTGCGGGGACGCAGCGCGTCGCAATCTCGTGACCGTCGAAGCCGACGACAGAAACGTCCGCAGGAACGGATAGGCCTGCCTCGTTGAGTGCGGTGATGACGCCAGCCGCGATACGGTCCGATCCGCAGAGCACGCCATCGAAAGCAATCTCGCGCGCGAGGATCTGGTGCATGGCCTGATAGCCGTCTCCGTTGTTCCAGCCGGTATAGATAACGTTTGCGTCTGGGAGGTCTTTGCCCAAGACGGCACGGTAGCCGCGCAGGCGGTCGACAACAGCGGGGTTGTCTTGCGGTCCCAACACGGCGACGATATCTTTGCGCCCGCGTTCCTTCATGGCGAGTGCCGCAAAGTGTCCGCCCTCTTCGTCGTCAGAGTAGACCGTCGAGAACACATCGCGATAGGGGTGGCCCTCGAGCTGGCCGCACAACACGGTGGGTACGCCCAGATCGCGCAGCACCTCGAGCAGCTCGCTGCCCTTGTAGGGGGAGACGTCGATTACGGCGTCGAACGAGCGGCGCTCAAAGTGCTCGCGTGCACGGTTGCGCTCATGCGTAGAAGACGCCTGCAAGATAACGGGCAGATAGGACGACTCCGACAGCTCCTCGGTAATGCCGCTCAAAAACTCGCTATAGGTGGGGTCGCTGAAGAGTTCACTCAGGGGCTCGGTCACGAGCACGGCGATGATTTCCGTGCGCCCGACAGCGAGCGCTCGGCCACGAGCGTTGGGGACAAAATTGACTTTCTTGGCCGCCGCGCGGACGCGCTTTTTGGTTTCCTCGCTAATGCGGGGCGAATCGTTGAGAGCGCGCGATGCCGTGGAGCGCGACACGCCGGCAGCTGCGGCAACCTCGGCAAGCGTAGGTGCGGTGCGAACTGGTTGGGTCATGGCGTCTCCTGGAAAATGCGGTCGATGTTGTCACTGATGCGGGCTGGTGCGGATACAGCTTACTATAGTGCGCCTGAACAGCGTTCATGGTATCCGGTGACCGGTGTCGTTTTGCAACCAAGCCGCAATCGAATACGTCTCGTATGGGTGAGATATCAGCGGGCGTGGCGGTTGCCTACGAGCTTAAGAACGATGTCTTGCGCCGAGTTTCGATACTCAGGGTGACATAAGTGTCGCGGTTGTACAACCGGTTGCACCGTTAACCCGACCAAATCGACCGTTCAGCGGACAACCGGTTGCACAGTTTTTTGCATCGCCCGTAAGATAAGGACAACCGGTTGCACAAGAATCACTACGATGACGAAGGAGCATCACCATGGACGCCATTAACGATTGGGAAAACCAAGCGCTCACCCACAGGAACCGCCTGGCACCCCATGCGTACTTCATGGGTTACGAGACCGCCGATCTCGCCGCTACGTACAGCCGCGAGCTGTCGCGCGGGTTTGTCCAGCTGTCCGGCTCGTGGCAGTTCCGCCTCTTTGAGGGGCCTGCTGCCGTCTCTAACGAGGAGCTTTCCACGTACGAGCCCGAGTGGGATCACGTGGAGGTTCCGCACCTGTGGCAGGTAGACGGCTATGGCAACCTTGCCTACACCGACGAGGGTTTCCCGTTCCCGGTGGATCAGCCGTTCGTTCCCTCTGACGATCCCACGGGCGTGTACCAGCGCATCGTCAATCTTCCCGCCGTGCCTGCCGGCGCTCGCGAGATCATTCGCTTTGACGGTATCGAGAGCTATGGCGAGCTGTACGTCAACGGCAAGTTTATCGGCATGACCAAGGGCTCGCGCCTGTCTGCCGAGTTCGACGTGACCGACGCGCTTGTCGAGGGCGACAACCTGTTTGCGGTCAAGGTTCTGCAGTACAGCGATGGTAGCTATATCGAGGACCAAGACATGTGGTGGGCATCGGGCATCTTCCGCGATGTGTACCTTATGCAGCGTCCCGCCGCGCACCTGGTCGACTTTAGGTTCCGCACGCACCGCGAGGACGATGCCGCTCTGATCACGCTCGATACGGTGGCCGAGGGCGCTTCCCGCGTCGTGTTTACACTCAGCGATGGCGAGAACGTGGTGGCTACAGGTGAGTGCGTCGACGGCCATGCCGAGTGCAGCGTGACCGATGCCCACTTCTGGAATCCCGAGGACCCCTTCCTCTATGACCTTACGTTTGAGGTCTACGACGGTGACCAGGTCAGCGAGTACGTCCCGCATCGCCAGGGTCTTGCCGAGGTGACGGTCGAGGGCAATCATATCTACCTCAACGGCACTTACTTTAAGATGCATGGCGTCAACCGCCACGATCACGACGATCACAAGGGCCGCGCCGTGGGCCTCGATCGCATGCGCCGCGACCTGGAGCTCATGAAGCAGCACAACATCAACGCGGTGCGCACGTCCCATTACGCCAACGACCCGCGCTTTTACGAGCTGTGCGACGAGTATGGCATCATGCTGGTCGCCGAGACCGATATGGAGAGCCACGGCTTCGAGAATATCGGCAATATCGCCCTGGTCACCGACGACCCGGCATGGGAGCCGGCCTACGTCGACCGCATTGAGCGCCTGGTGATGCAGGAGCGCAACCACGCCTGCATCATTATGTGGTCGATGGGCAACGAGAGCGGCTATGGCTGCAACATCCGCGCGATGTACGCCAAGGCTCACGAGCTCGATGGTCGCCCGGTCCATTACGAGGAGGACCGCAACGCCGATACCGTCGACGTCATTTCCACCATGTACTCCCGTGTGTCGCAGATGAACGACTTTGGCGAGCATCCGTTCCCCAAGCCGCGCATCAACTGCGAGTACGGTCACTCCATGGGCAATGGCCCCGGAGGCCTGTCCGAGTACCAGGAGGTCTTCGATCGCTGGGATTGCATCCAAGGCCAGTTTATCTGGGAATGGTGCGACCACGGTTTGGCTGCTGTGACCGAGGACGGCGTTGCCTACGATATGTATGGTGGCGACAACGGCGATTACCCCAACAACAGCAACTTCTGCATCGATGGCATGGTGTTCCCCTGGCAGCAGCCGAGCCCGGGCCTCACTGAGTATGGCCAGGTCATCTGCCCGGTTCGCATGGCTTATGACGCCGAGGCAGGCGAGCTGACCGTCACCAACAAGCGTTGGTTTACCACCCTCGAGGATGTCTGCCTGTCGGCGGAGACCCTGGTGGACGGCGACGTGGTCTGCCGCAAGACGCTCATGCCCGGTGCGGTTGCCCCCGGCGAGTCCGTCCAGCTGCCGCTGGTGATTCGCGAGGCCGCAGTGGGGGAGACCCTGCTGACCGTGCACGCCTACACCATGGCCGCTCACGTCTGGTGCGAGCCGATGTTCCAACTGGGTGCAAGCCAGTTTGCCATCGCCAACCATCCGGCGCCAGCCATCGCGGCTCCCACTCGTCCTGAGCTTACGGTCGAGGAGACCGAGCAGGAAATCCGCATTCACTCCCTCAACGGTGAGCTGACCTTCAGCAAGGTCAACGGTACCGTGAGCGAGTGGAAGGCATCCGGCCGCGACGTCATGGCCTCTGGTCCCCAGGTTGGTTTTTGGCATCCGCTCGTCGATAACCATGCGCAGGAGTATGACTCACTGTGGAAGGACAACTTCATCGATGTGATGCAGACGTCTACCCGCAAGGTTTCTTGGAAGCAGGATGGCAATGCGGTCGTCGTGACCGTGAGCCAGCGTATCGCTCCTCCCGTCCGCGCGTTCGGCATGCGCGTCGAGCTCGTCTACACCGTGCTTCCGAGCGGTCGTGTCGACCTCAAGGTTTCCGGCGAGCCCTATGGCGATTACTCGGATATCATCCCGCGCATCGGCATCTCCTTCGAAGTCCCCGGTTGCGATCGTGCCGTCGAGTGGTATGGCCACGGTCCGGGCGAGAACTATCCGGACTCGCTGCGCGCCAACCCGGTCGGTCATTACCGCACCACGGTCGACGACATGTTCACGCCCTACGTTATGCCTCAGGACTGCGCCAACCGCGAGGGTACCCGCTGGGTTGCTCTGCGCTCTGGCCATGGCGACGGCGTGCTGGTGACCCGTCCGGCTGACGCCGCCTCCAACCCGTTCTCGTTCTCGGCATGGCCCTATAGCTGCGAGGCCATCGATAACGCCAAGCACGTCTACGACCTTGTTCCGGGCGATACGGTCACGGTCAACATCAACGACCAACTGCTCGGCCTTGGCTCGAACTCTTGGGGTTCCGAGGTGCTCGATTCCTATCGCACCCGTTTTGAGAGCTTCAGCTTTGAGGTGTCCCTGCGACCGCTGACGTCTGCCGATCTGGCTCAGGCGCTGGCACCCATTAAGGAGGCATAAGCCATGCATGTCTTTAACTCGCGCGCCGATTTCGACGCTCAGATGAAGCCCGTCAAGAAGTGGATGCGCACCGGCCAGGCGCTCGATGGCGTTGCCGACCTACAGCACGACGTGGCTTACTCCATCGGCGACTCGTTGGTGTACTGGTGGGTGAACGCTCATGAGGCGGCTACTGCCGATCTGGTCGGTCACCGTCGCTACCATGCCGTGCTCGCTCCTCTCGACGGCGACCTGACCGTCGAGGTTGCCCCCAAGGCAGGTCTCACCTGCACCCGCGCTTACAGCGATATCGATGATCGCGAGCGCTTTGAGGGGGCGGGGGAGACCGTGACGATTCCCGCCGGCGGCGTTGCCGTCGTCGAAATTGACGAGGCCTACCGTGTCGTGGCCGATGCCGCGGATCCCCGCGTCGTGGTACTGCACGTGACGGTCGAAGGTTATTCCTTCCCCAACAAGTAGTATTCGTCCGCCTGGACGTTTGCTTCGCGCCGTTAAGGGGGATGGCTTTGTTGACTCCCTTTTCCCCATTCCCCTTAGCAGGTGCGCCGTCCGTGTTTGCACTTGCAGCTCGGACGGGTTTAGATGACATTTAATAGATGATTGGGAGGGCTTATGAGCTCTGAAAAACGAGGAACGATCGGTTCGTTCGCTCTGCTGGGCATGACGGTCGCCGCCGTGTTCGGTATCAAGAACATCATCAACAACAACGCGGCCATCGGCTTGGCAGCTGCGCCGTCGTTCTTCTTCGCCACGCTTTTGTACTTTGTCCCCTATACCCTGGTTACTGCCGAGTTCGTCGGCCTTAACAAGGACTCCGAGTCGGGCGTGTACGCCTGGGTCAAGACCTCGATGGGCGGCCGCTGGGCGTTCCTGACGGCGTTTAGCTACTGGTTCGTCAACCTGTTCTACTTTGCGTCCGTCCTGCCCAATGTCATCATCTACGCGAGCTACGTGTTCTTTGGTGCCAATGCTGAGCTTTCGCAGCTGTGGATCACCATTATTGAGATCGTCGTCTTTGCTATTGCCACGTGGGTTTCGACCAAGGGCGCTAAGTGGATCGGCTCTATTTCCTCCTTCGGTTCGACCGCGGCTCTCGGCCTGACTGCCGTGTTCATCCTGCTGTCCCTGGCTGCTGCCTTTGGCGGCGTTGAGTTCGCTACGGCTCCCACGCCCGCCAACATGGCTCCCGACATGAGCAACTTCGCCACTATGTGGGGCTTCTTCGGTACGCTTGCCTGGATCATCCAGGGCGTTGGCGGCGCTGAGTCCGTCGGCGTGTTCCTTAACGACCTTAAGGGTGGCGTCAAGGCCTTCGTGCGCACCGTCGTTATCGCCGGCCTGACCATCGGCCTTCTGTATGCAGGCGCTTCGCTGCTGGTCAACCTGTTCATTCCCGAGGGCAGCGTTGCCATCTCCACCGGCATCTTCGACGTGTTCGGCGCTGTCTTTGCCCACTTTGGCATTCCTATGGAAGTGTCCACGCGCGTCATCGGCTTGATCCTTCTCGCCGCTACGCTGGGTTCCCTCATGATGTGGACCTCCGCTCCCATCAAGGTCTTCTTCACCGAGATCCCCAAGGGCGTCTTTGGTAGCAAGATCGTCGAGCTCAACGAGCACGGCATTCCTGCCCGCGCTGCCTGGCTGCAGTTCGCCATCGTCGTCCCCATCCTGATCATCCCGGCCCTGGGCTCTGGTAACCTCGACGACCTGCTCATGATCGTCACCAACATGACGGCCGCCACCGCTCTACTCCCGCCGCTGCTGATTCTGCTTGCCTACTTTATGCTGCGCAAGAACTTCGATGCTGCTCCCCGTGGCTTCCGTATGGGCTCGCGCAGCTTTGGCCTGGTCGTTGCCGCCTTCCTGCTCGTGGTCTTCTGCTTTGTGCTTATCTGCGGCACCATTCCTCTCGATCAGCCGCTGTGGCTGACGCTGGTCTACAACGTTGGCGGCGTGGTTGTCTTCCTGGGCCTTGCCGTGATGTGGTACAACCGCTACATCAACCGCCTGCGCGAGACCGATCCCGAGGCCGCCGAGAGCGAGCTTCGCCCCTCCGTTCTCGACATGATGGAGTAGCGGCTAGGATTAATCTACGGCTGTGGAATAAATCGATTCCCTTTCCTAAGGAGGGGCCTTACGAGGCCCCTCCTTTTGTGTTTTGGGGCATGGTTTTGGACCCTGTGGGCAAAAAATGCCAAATATGAGTACTGTTGCAAAAGAGGTGTCATATTTTTCGGCCTGTTCTGAGCAAAAATGGGCTCAAAATCAATTTATCTAACCCCCTTTAAAGGGCGTTTGACGGCTTTTAACCTCTTCAAATCGCTCAAAGTAGGCAAATGGCTCTCGATTTTGCTGCTACTAAATTGGTGACAGTACTCATATTTGCCACTTTTTGCCCACGGGGTATCCGGAGGGGCCCTCGACAAGCATCTAACGCTACAATAACTACCACGTGGCTGGGTTTTGCCGGCCGAATGTGCGATGTCGTGGGAGGGGACATGGTCGAGTTTACAAAGACGATTAAAGATCCGTTGGGATTGCATGCCCGCCCGGTTGCGCTGCTCTATGACATCATTGCCAAACATCGTAGCGACGTGTCGGTCAGCATCGGCGACCGCCACACGGATGGCCGCGATGTTATGGGCCTCATGGCTCTCTACGGCGAGTGCGGCGAGGACATCATCTTCCGCGTTTCGGGCGTAGACGAGGCTTCCTGCGTTACATCGATCAGAAACCTCTCGCTCTAAGCATGACAGGGCGCGGCAAAGGACAGCCCTTTGCCGCGCCTTTTTGTTTCGTATAGGAAACTTTTTCGAAAACTGAATAGAGACCCTTTCCAAAAAGTTAACCACGTGCTAGTTTACTAAAGCGAACATAGACGTGGTTAACTTTTATCGCGTCGATGTTGAGGACGAACTGACGTTAGGAGCCACTCATGTCTTGCGGACCGCAGATGCCGGCAATGCCGCTTTCGATGGTAAAAGCGGGCGAAACCGTGCGCGTGTCTCGTGTAAAGGGCAATGAGGACATGAAGCACCACCTCAAAGACCTCGGCTTTGTCGAGGGCAGCGAAATCCACGTGGTGAGCTCGAGTGGCGCCAATATCATCGTCACAGTGTTGGGCGCACGCTTTGGCATCGATTCCAAGGTTGCCATGCACATCATGACCGTCGGTTAGTCCACAGCATTTGATAAAAACCGAAAGGGGGACAAGAGGATGAAGACGTTGGGTGACGTTAAGGTGGGCGAGAGCTCTACTATCGTCAAGCTTCACGGTGAGGGTGCGCTTCGCCGCCACCTTATGGACCTGGGGCTCATCAAGGGCACTTCGTTCAAGGTCGTGAAGGTCGCGCCGCTCGGTGATCCGGTCGAGATCAACGTGCGCGGCTACGAGCTTTCCATCCGCAAGGAGGAGGCGGCCGTCGTCGAGGTCCAGTAAGGGCTTGCGATGTATATTTCTGCAGATAAAGTTAGGTTTTTCTAACTTAATGCAGCATCTTTGAAGCACATTATCCAGCCTGCGCGGAGAAAGCAGCGCAGGCACACAAGGAAGAAGGATTGAATGGCGGATTCTCAGATCCATGTCGCGCTGGCGGGTAACCCCAACTGCGGCAAGACCACGCTTTTCAACCTGATTACCGGCGCCAACGGCTACGTTGGCAACTGGCCCGGCGTCACGGTTGAGAAAAAGGAAGCCAAGCTCCTAAGCGACAAGAACGTTACCATCACGGACCTCCCTGGCATCTACTCGCTTTCCCCCTACAGCCCCGAGGAGCAATGCTCGCGCGATTACCTCATGAGCGGCGAGCCCGATGTTGTCGTCCAGGTTGTCGACGCCACCAACCTCGAGCGCAACCTGTATCTGGCGCTTCAGGTTATCGAGACCGGCCTGCCCGTGGTCGTTGCCCTCAACATGGCCGACCTGGTCGAGAAGAACGGCGACAAGATCGATACGGACAAGCTCTCCAAGAAGCTCGGCTGCCCGGTCATGATGATCTCCGCCCTTAAGAACAAGGGCATCAAGGAGCTGTTCGAGCAGGTCAAGAAGTCCGCTGCTTCCAAGGGCCAGGTGCCGGAGCACAAGTTCGACTCCTCCATCGAGGACGTTCTGGACCACATCGAGAATAACCTGCCTGCGAGCGTTCCCGCCAACAAGCGCCGCTACTACGCGGTCAAACTGTTTGAGCGCGACGCGGACGCCTGCAAGCTCATCAACCTCACCAAGGAGAAGGCTGCTCGCGTGGAGCAGCTGGTCGCCCAGTGCGAGCAGGACTGCGACGACGACGCCGAGTCCATCATCACCGGCGAGCGTTACGGCGTGATTGCCCACATCATTGACGAGTGCCTCACCAAGGCTCCGGCAAAGATGAGCACCTCCGAGAAGATCGACCGCGTGGTTACCAACCGTATCCTGGGCCTGCCGATCTTTGTGGTCATCATGTTCTGCGTGTACTACATCGCCGTTTCTACCTTGGGCGGCACGGTGACCGACTTCACCAACGACCAGCTCTTCGGTACCGACGGTTGGTATGTGCTCGGCCAGGGTCGCGACGCCTACGACGCGGCCGTCGAGGCTGCGGGTGACAATGCCGACTCGGTCGACCCGGCACAGTACGGCCCCTATGTCCCGGGTATCACCACCGTGGTGCACGACGCCCTTGTGGCGGGCGGCACCGAGGACGGTGGCCTGGTCGATTCGCTGGTCTGCGACGGCATCGTCGGCGGCCTGGGCGCCATCTTCGGCTTCGTCCCGCAGATGTTCCTGCTGTTCGTCATGCTGTCCTTCTTGGAGGACTGCGGCTATATGGCCCGCGTCGCCTTCATCATGGACCGCGTGTTCCGCCGCTTTGGCCTGTCCGGTAAGTCCTTCATCCCCATGCTCGTGTCCTCGGGCTGCGGCGTCCCCGGCGTCATGGCTACCAAGACCATCGAGAACGAGAAGGACCGCCGCATGACGGTCATGACCACCACGTTCATTCCCTGTGGCGCTAAGCTGCCGATCATCGCCCTGCTCATGGGTTCCATCATCGGCGATTCTTCCACCACCGCCGCGTGGATTAGCCCGCTCTTCTACTTCCTGGGCGTCTTTGCCGTCATCGCCTCGGGCCTCATGCTCAAGAAGACCAAGCTCTTCGCCGGCCGCCCGACCCCGTTTGTCATGGAGCTCCCCGCTTACCACTTCCCGGCGATCCGCTCCTGGGCGCTGCACGTGTGGGAGCGCTGCTGGGCCTTTATCAAGAAGGCCGGCACGATCATCTTCGCCTCTACCGTCGTGGTGTGGTTCCTCTCCAACTTTGGTAGCTACAACGGCTCCTTTGGCTTCCTGCCTGCGATGGACGGCATCCCCGAGGAGTTCATGGACTACTCCGTGCTCGCCATGCTGGGCAACCTGGTCGCTTGGATCTTCGCCCCGCTCGGCTTTAGCACCTGGCAGGCAACCGCGCTGACTGTCTCTGGCCTCGTCGCCAAGGAGAACGTTGTCGCCACCGCCGGCTCGCTGCTGTCCGTCGCCGACGCGGGCGAGACCGACCCGAGCCTGTGGACCGCGTTTGCCGGCATGTTCCCCACCATGGGCGCCTGCGTTGCCTTCGGCGCGTTCAACCTGCTGTGCGCTCCGTGCTTTGCCGCTATGGGTACCATCCGCAACCAGATGGATTCCGGCAAGTGGACCGCGATTGCCCTCGGCTACGAGTGCGCCTTCGCTTGGGTGATCGGCCTGTTCATCAACCAGTTCTATAACCTGCTTGTCCTTGGGCAGTTTGGCTTCTGGACGGTTGTGGCTATCGTGCTGCTGGTCGCGATGCTCTTCCAGATTTTCCGTCCTATGCCCAAGCACGCTTGGACCGACGAGGACGAGACCAACACTGCTTCCGCTGCAGTTTCCGCCTAAGTCCGAATAAGGATCAACCCCTTTCCACGAGCCCGGGTGTCTTAGTGACACTCGGGCTTTTTGACGCAATGGGGGGACAGATTGCTTTGCTCCAGAAGTAAGATGTGGCGTTTCCGCAGATAAAACCGACCAGTATAAACCTGTCCCTTATTGGTAAGTGGAGGATGGGGTAAAGTAAGTGGTGGTTAACTAGAGGAGGCTTGCTATGGCACCTATCGATATTGTTGTACTGGCTGTTATCGGTATTGCGTTTGTCGCCGTGTGCGTGCGCATCTACCGTAAGGGTACCTGCGCCGACTGCGCTCAGGGCGGCGTTTGCACCGGGCATTGCTCCAACAAAAAGACGTGCGCCGCACTTAAGGGCGTGGACAAAATCGCCGAAGACTTGGGCCGCGGTATTCATTAGCCGACCGGCGTTTGGGCATGTTTGACTGCGAATGCGGCGGTTGCTGATATGATAGGTACGTTAGCAACTGCCGCCGAGCGGCTTAAACGAAAGGAACCCTGTATGGAGTCCTCCGCCTATCCGATGCTCTTTAGCCCGATCAAGGTCGGTAAGACCGAGGTCAAGAACCGTGTCTTTATGCCGCCGGTGTCCACCAACCTGGCCGATCACGGCTATGTGACCGATGACCTGGTCGATCACTACCGTGCCCGCGCCAAGGGCGGCGTGGGCCTGATCATCACCGAGGTCGTGACGGTCGAGCCCACCTATACCTATCTGCCGGGTGACATGTGCTGCTACGACGACACGTTTATCCCTGGCTGGGAAAAGCTCGCCGCGGCCGTCCACGAGTATGGCTGCAAGATCATGCCGCAGCTCTTCCATCCCGCCTACATGGCCTTTAACATTCCGGGCACGCCTCGCCTGATCGCTCCGTCCTTTGTGGGCCCGTCTTACGCCCGCGAGGCACCGCGCCCCATCACGGTCGACGAGATTCACGAGCTCACGCACCAGTTTGGCGACGCTGCCGTGCGTATGCAGAAGGCCGGTGTCGATGGCGTCGAGGTCCATGCGGCGCACGCCCACGGCATGCTCGGCGGTTTTTTGACCCCGCTCTATAACAAGCGTACCGATGAGTACGGCGGCTCGCTCGACGCCCGTATGCGCTTCTTGCTCGAGGTCATCGCCGAGATTCGCGAGCGCTGCGGCAAGGACTTTATCATCGACGTTCGTATCTCGGGCGACGAGTACACCGATGGCGGCCTGACCCTCAACGACATGATTTACGTCTCGCGTCGCCTGGAGAAGGCCGGCGTCGACATGATTCACGTGTCGGGCGGCACCACCATCAAGCGCGGCTCCGCAATTCCCGCCGCCGGTACCCAGCAGGCCTCGCACGCCGCTTGCTCGCGTGAGATTAAGAAGCACGTGAACATTCCCGTTGCTACGGTCGGCCGCATTAACGAGGCCTGGATCGCCGAGGAGCTGATCGAGGACGGCGCTGCCGACATCTGCATGATGGGCCGCGCCAATCTGTGCGATGCCGAGTTCTGCAATAAGGCCGCTGCCGGCAACGCCGACGACATCCGTCCCTGCATCGGTTGCCTGCGCTGCCTGAACGGCATTATGTTCGGCAAGCGCATCTCCTGCACCGTCAACCCCGATGTCGAGCGCGACGAGGCTGGCTACGAACCTGCTGCCGAGGCCAAGAACGTGCTCGTTGTGGGCGCTGGTCCTGCGGGCATGGAGGCAGCCTACATTGCCGCCAAGCGCGGTCACAACGTGGTGCTCGTGGATAAGCAGGACGAGCCGGGCGGCGAGATGCGTATTGCAGCCGTTCCGCCGGCAAAGCAGGAACTCACCCGCGTGATCAAGTATCAGTATCGTCGCCTGGCCGAGGCCGGCGTGAAGTGCGTATTTGGCACCGAGCTTACTGCCGAGGACATTCAGCGCGGCTACGCCGGCTACGAGGTCGTCCTGGCTTATGGCGCCGAGCCCATCGCTCCTGCCTTTATGCAGGGCTTTAAGCAGGTTATGACGGCTGACGACCTGCTGGGTGGCAAGGCTTTCCCGGGCAAGAAGATCGTCATCGTGGGCGGCGGCACCGTTGGCTGCGAGACGGCCGATTATCTGGCTCCGCTGGTCAACGACCTGTCGCCGGCCAACCGCGATGTCACCGTCATCGAGATGACCAAGACGCTCGCCGCCAATGAGGGTGGTGCCGGTCGCGCGGTGCTCATCACGCGCATGCTCTCCAAGGGCGTCCACGTGCTGACCGAGGCCAAGGTGACCGAGATCACCGAGGACGCCATCAGCTACGAAAAGGACGGCGAGGTCCACACCATCGCCGATGCCGATACGCTGGTGCTTGCCATGGGCTATCGTCCCAATACCAAGTTGGCCGACGACCTTGCTGCTGCTGGCGTTGCTGTCCACGTGCTGGGCGACGCCCAGAAGTGTGGCAACATCCGCGATGCCATCGGCGATGGCTACAAGGTTGCCTGCGAGCTCTAGTCAACCCTTTGTGCGTGGGGGACAGGTGTCTCTGCGCCATCCGATAGCAAAACAGCGGCGGCGTCCCGGATTTCGGGATGCCGCCGCTTGCTCTTGTGATCCTGGCGACGCGAGCGCGCCCTATTTCACCGCAAAGATAGGGGATGCGATAGTATTACGGGTGATATTCGACAAACCGTGGGCTTCATCCGAGGGCTTTATGGAACAACACCAGCATTATCAGAGCCTGCAAGATCAGGCATACAACGCATTGCGCTCCAAGATCATCTATGCCGAGCTCAGGCCCGGCACGCGCCTTTCGGCGATTGGTCTGGAAAAGGAGACGGGAATCGGGCGCACGCCCATTCGCGAGTCTTTTGTGCGCTTGCGTGAGCAGGAACTGGTGGAAACGCGTCCCAAAAGCGGCACCTATGTCTCAAAAATCAGCATGGAGCGCGCCGAGAACGCCTGTTTCTTGCGCGAGAAACTCGAGAGAAGCGTGCTTATTAAATGCTGTTCGGCCGCCTCGCCCGAGCAAAAGCATCGGCTTGAGCAGATTCTTGCCGAGTCCGAGTCGCTCGACCATAGCGAAACACGTCGTTTCTTTGACCTGGACAACCTGTTCCATGAGACGTGTTTTGAGATTGCTGGCCGTCACATGCTGTGGGATTGGATGAAGAGCGTCAACACGCATTTTGAGCGATACAACTGGTTGCGTATGGTGTCGCAGGATTTGGATTGGGAGCCGATTCGTCGGCAGCATCGCCGGATTCTCGAGGCCATTAAGAGGGGCGATACCGACGCGGCGAGCTATCTGGCAGAGACGCACTTGCACCTGATGCCCGAAGAGCAAGGTCCGGTTATCGCCTTGCATCCCGACTATTTTGAGCTGTCCAAAGACTCATCTATCTAGCCCATCACCGCATCTGCTCGAGACGCAAAAACGATGCTACTCACCTACAGCGTTTTGCAACCGAGATTTTTAAAAAATGCCTAAAATGGCTCAGACTGCCGACATTGGGAAACGGGGTGCGCTATGGCGCAGATGAGAATCAAGGACATTGCCGCCGAGGCGGGCGTGAGCCCGGCCACGGTCTCGCGCTATCTCAACAACCGCCCCGGGCAGATGACCGAGGAAACCCGTGCTCGCATCGCGGCGGTTATCGAGCGCACCGGCTATCGCCCACGTGCCGCCGCACGCAATCTACGCAGCTCGCGCACCAATCTCATCGGCGTGATCTTGGCCGACATCGCCAATCCGTTCTCCAGTGCCATGCTCGAAGGGCTTTCCGCCAGTGCCGCCGCGCGCGGCTGCTCGCTTATGACGGCCATTAGCGGCAACGATCCCGCTAAAGAGGCCGAATCGCTCACCAGGCTTATCGACGCCGGCGTGGACGGCCTGGCCGTCAATACCTGCGGCGGTAACGACGAGGCAATCGCCGCTGCCGCGGGACGTTTACCCGTTGTGCTGCTCGACCGCGATGTTGCCGCCGGCGGTGTCGATCTGGTGACATCTAACAACCGTGAGCTGGTCGCCGGCTTGGTAGACGCCTTGGCCGCTGCGGGCAGCGAGCGCCTGTGCCTGCTCACCGAGGCAAGCGACGACAGCCCCGTCCGTCGCGAGCGCGCCGAGGCTTTTGCCGACGAGCTTTCTCGACGCGGCCTTGCGGGCGAGGTCGTCACCCTGGCCGACGGCGGTGCCACGGGTGTTGGCCGCTTGGACGAGACCATCCGCGACTACGCGGGCAAAAGGCTCGGCCTTATCGCCGTCAACGGCCTGGTTTTCCTGCGTCTGACCGAGGCGCTGGCGCAGCTTGGTCCCTCGTTGCCGGCGGGGCTCAAGATCGCGACGTTCGACGACTACCCTTGGAACCATGTACTCTTTGGCGGAGTGACCACGGCCGCGCAAGACACCATCACCATTGCCGAGCGCGTAGTCGAGCGCCTGTCCGAGCGCATCGACGTCGTTACCACCACCGTGGGCGAGGCCGCAAAGCTGGCGCCCAAACGCATCGAGATCCCCGGCCACATCGAACACCGCGCCTCGACCTCTCGCTAGTCGCTCGTTCGCAACGGCCTGTTCGCGCACGTTTTTTGAGCGCTTGATACGCTTTAACCCTGCGGAAACATTTTTCTGCGATAGTATCTGCGATATAGACCAGTCGAAACCCGCCCGAAAGAAAGGGGAGCGACATGAACCAGCAGAACATCGATTATGTACTCCGCTCCGTAGAGCAGCGTGACATCCGCTTTGTGCGTCTGTGGTTTGTCGACATTCTCGGCCGCCTCAAGAACTTTGCCATTAGCCCCGAGGACCTCGAGGTCGCTTTTGAGGAGGGTATTGGCTTTGACGGCTCCGCCATCGAGGGCTTTGCCACGCCCGAGGAAGCCGACATGCTGGCGTTTCCCGATGCTTCGACCTTCCAGATCCTGCCGTGGCGCCCGAGCCACAACGGCGTCGCCCGCGTGTTCTGCGATGTGTGCACCCCCGACCGCAAGCCGTTTGCCGGCGACCCGCGCGATGCCCTTCGCCGCATGTTCCGCAAGGCCGAGAAGGCTGGCTACCTGCTCAACGTGGGTGCCGAGCTGGAGTATTACTACTTCCCCGACGAGCACACCCCCGAGCCGCTCGACAACGTGGGATACTTCGATCTTTCGGTGAGCGATGCCGCCCGCGACCTGCGTCGCAACACGGTCCTCACGCTCGAGAAGATGTCCGTGCCCGTGGAGTACACCTTCCACGCCGCCGGCCGCTCGCAGCACGGCATGAGTCTGCGCCACGCCGAGGCCCTGAGCATGTCCGACGCCATCACTACGGCCAAACTCATCATTAAGCAGCAGGCCTACGAGAGCGGTTGCCACGCCTCCTTTATGCCCAAGCCGCTGGCGGGCGAGGATGGCAGCGCTATGTTCCTGTGCCAGTCACTATTCGACCACGACGGCAACAACGTCTTTTGGGGCGAGGACGACGAGAAATACCATCTCTCCGATATCGCCAAGCACTATATGGCCGGTATTCTGGCGCACGCGCGCGAGATCAGCGCCATCACCAACCCCACGGTCAACTCGTACAAGCGCATCACCACGGGTGGCGACTCCGTGCCGCAGTACGCCACGTGGGGCCTGCGCAATCGCGCGAGTATGGTCCGCATCCCGGTCTACAAGCCCGGTAAGCAGCTGTCCACGCGTATCGAGCTGCGCAGTCCCGATCCCATGGCCAACCCGTACCTGGTCAACGCCGTCACGCTGGCGGCTGGTCTGGACGGCATCGAGCGCAAGCTGGAGCTCCCGCCCGAGGCCACGGCCGAGACGCTCAAGCTCACCGACCGTCAGATGGTCGAGGCCGGTTACACCCCGCTGCCGCGCTCGCTCAAAGAGGCGCTCGACGTGTTTGAGGACTCGCAGTTTATGAAGGATGCCCTCGGCGAGCACATCCACAGTTTCTTCCTTAAAAAGAAGCGCGACGAGTGGCATAAGTTTGAGTCCACGATCACCGAGTGGGAGATCAAGCACTACCTGGCGAACTCCTAATCGCGCTGGCTTGTTCCAGTACGATTGAGCTCATTTCTTTGGAGGCCGATATGTCCGAAAAGAGTGCCCTGTTCATGGCGCGCACGACGCGCTTCCACGAGTTTGCCCGCAGCTTGACGACCACCCTGGGTGTCGAGGTGAGCCTGGCAACCCCCGATTCGCCGACTGCGGCGCACGACTTTGACCTGCTGATTCTCGATTCCGATGGCATCCGCAGCGACCGCATCGACCAGATTGCCAAGTGGCTTGACGATCGCGGCGGCGTCCCCATGTTGGTGATCGTCGACGACGAGGCGCTCGGCACCCTGCGCCTGCCCAATCACGCGCATGCCGACTTTGTATGCCCCACGGCGACGCCCAACGAGCTCAAGGCTCGCGCGCAGCGCCTGATGGGCGAGGAGGAGACCGTCACCGCCGACGATGTGCTCAACATCGATAACCTCGAGATCAACCTGGCCACCTACCAGGTGACGCTCGATAACGAGCCCATCGACCTGACGCTGATGGAGTACTCGCTGCTGAGCTTTTTGGCGACGCACCCCAACCGTGCCTACAGCCGCGAGGTGCTGCTGCACCGCGTGTGGGGCTTTGAGTACTGCGGCGGCACGCGCACCGTCGACGTGCACATCCGACGCATCCGCTCCAAGGTGGGCCCGCAGATCGCGGCACACATCACCACCGTCCGTGGCGTGGGTTATCTGTTTAAGGACTAGATCTCCACTACTAAGGGGACAGGGCGCCTTTGTGGTGGTTTTGGCGCAGGCCGGGTCCTTTGGGGCCTGCAGCAGAACTTAAGCCTTCCTAAAAGATTGCGTTCTCATACACGTTCGCCCGCATATTGGGGTACAACTCAACGTGAACAATGATGGCCCGCCACATGTTTGGCGGGCCTTTGGTTATTTGACGAAAGGATCGCAGCCATGAGCGAGAACGATTCCCAGCGTCCCCAGGATGCGGGCAACGCCGGCGAGACCCAGCAGCAGCCGCGCGTGC
>ENA-ORSQ01000252-ORSQ01000252.1-human-gut-metagenome-genome-assembly--contig:-NODE-252-length-38785-cov-7.098218_pt1 | contig 38785 bp, 29 predicted proteins | sample MGYA00241900_ERZ509164 | MGnify/ENA primary metagenome ERZ509164 (study PRJEB26280, sample SAMEA2338807) | human gut metagenome | biome: human gut; feature: human-associated habitat; material: faeces...
ATCTTTTCCGCACAATGAGGACAATCGAGTTCATTAAGAAGCAAAGTCATTTTACTCATTTCACATTCTCCTATACTACAAAAAAACAGATCACTTTCTTTACTCGCTGATATGCTCGATACCCATATTGAGTATGATAGCGACGTGTTCATCGGAAACTGAATAATAGACTGTTTTTCCCTCACGTCTATACTTCACAAGTCTGGCCTGTTTAAGCACTCTCAGCTGGTGTGATATAGCTGACTGTGACATTTCCAGCAGCTCGGCTATATCGCACACGCACATTTCGTCCTTTATAAGGGTAAAGAGTATTTTCACTCTTGTTTGGTCGCCAAGGACTTTGAAAAGCTCTGCCACGTCATATATCTCCTCCTCAACGGGCATTGTTTTCCCTATTTCCTCCATTTTCTCTATATTCTTTCCTCCGCACTGTTTATGCTCATGCTTTACTGTATTCTCGCTCATTTATTTTCGCTCTCCTTTTCTTATTATTGTTTTAGTATATTCGATATGGGGCATTTCAATTCATCATATGAATAACTGTTCATATATTCAAATAATCAAACAACGAAAAAGAAAGGAAGTATTATCATGAAAAAAACTTACAAAATCGACGTAGATTGCGCAAACTGTGCAAACAAAATGGAGCAGGCAGCTAAGAACACAGACGGAGTAAAGGATGCAACTGTAAACTTTATGATGTTAAAGATGATCGTAGAATTTGAAGAGGGTGCAGATCCTAAGAAAGTAATGAAGGATGTGCAGAAGAACTGTAAAGTTGTAGAAGATGACTGTGAGATCTTCCTGTAAGAGAAAATACTCATAAAAACAGGATATACGCAGTATTTTGTGAAGGAAAATGATTGTGGAGCGGCTTCATCAGGCAGAATGAAGAAGCGTTGAGAAGAGTGCAAGGAGAAAGGCTGGGGAAAGATATGACGAAAAGACAGAAAAAATCTCTGACCAGAATTATTATCGCAGCGGTACTTATGATCATATTGAAGTTCCTGCCTGTAGAAGGGTGGCTGAAGTTCGTACTTTATATGGTTCCGTACCTGGTTGTCGGATATGATATTTTAAGGAAGGCGTTCAAAGGGATTCTGAATAAGCAGGTATTTGATGAGAACTTTCTGATGGCAGTTGCTACGATAGGAGCAATTGCGCTTGGTAACTATAAGGAAGGCGTATCGGTTATGCTGTTCTATCAGATCGGAGAATTATTCCAGAGTTATGCGGTCGGAAAGAGCCGCAGGAATATCAGTGATCTGATGGATATCCGTCCGGATTATGCCAATATTGAAAAAGACGGGGAACTTGAACAGGTAGATCCGGATGAAGTGGAAGTCGGAACGATTATCGTCGTTCAGCCGGGAGAAAAAGTCCCGATCGATGGTGTGATCGAAGAAGGAAGCAGTACATTGAATACCAGTGCACTGACCGGGGAAAGTGTTCCGAGAGAAGCGGCAGCCGGTGATGAAGTCATCAGTGGATGCATTAACCTGACTGGTCTTCTGAAGATCCGTACAACAAAAGAATTCGGAGAATCTACCGTATCCAAGATCCTGGATCTGGTAGAGAATTCAAGTTCCAAGAAATCAAGATCTGAGAACTTTATTTCCAAATTCGCCAGATATTATACACCGGCAGTCTGCTATGGTGCGCTTGCACTTGCAATCTTACCGCCACTGGTCAGAATGTTTGCGTTTGCGCTTGCGCCGGAATGGGGCGACTGGATCTACAGAGCACTGACATTCCTGGTTATCAGCTGCCCGTGTGCACTGGTGATCAGTATCCCGCTCAGCTTCTTTGCAGGAATCGGCGGAGCAAGTCATGAAGGTGTCCTGGTAAAAGGATCGAACTATCTGGAGACGATGGCACAGACAAAATATGTGGTATTCGATAAGACAGGAACCATGACGCAAGGCGTATTCGAGGTGAATGGAGTTCACCACAATACGATGCCGGAAGAACAGTTATTAGAGTATGCGGCACTTGCGGAGTGTTCTTCTTCTCATCCGATCAGTAAGAGTCTTCAGAAAGCATATGGCAAACAGATCAACCGTGACCGTGTGACAGAGATTGAAGAACTGAGCGGTAAAGGTGTGACTGCAAAGGTTGACGGTATTCCGGTAGCGGCAGGTAATGCCAAACTTATGAAATATCTGAATGTGGAATATAGTGAATGTGAAGAAGTCGGTACGATCGTCCATGTTGCAGTAAACGGAAAATATGCAGGACACATTCTGATCTCAGACAAATTAAAACCGCATGCAAAAGAAGCAATCAGAGATCTGAAAAAAGCGGGCATCACCAAGACAGTTATGCTGACTGGTGACATGAAGCGTGTGGCAGATAAGGTTGCAGAAGAACTGGGAATCGGAGAAGTGTACAGTGAGCTTCTTCCTGCAGATAAGGTTGCGAAGGTAGAACAGCTTCTGAGTCAGAAATCAGAGAAAGAAAAGCTTGCGTTCGTCGGAGACGGAATCAATGATGCGCCGGTACTGTCGAGAGCAGATATCGGAATTGCCATGGGTGCACTCGGATCAGATGCAGCAATCGAGGCAGCAGACGTTGTCCTGATGGACGATGATCCGAAGAAGATCGTAAAAGCAATCAAGATTTCCAGAAAATGTATGCGCATCGTATATGAGAATATTTACTTTGCCCTTGGAATCAAGGCAATCTGCCTGGTCCTGGGAGCACTCGGAATTGCGAATATGTGGATGGCAATCTTCGCTGATGTCGGAGTTATGGTCATTGCTGTATTGAATGCAATCCGCGCATTATTTGTGAAAAACTTATAGAAAAGGCTGGTGGGCAGATGGCAAAATTAGAAGAAGGAATGGAAGTATGTGAATCATGTGAGGTACATGAGAATCTTCTGAAGATCGTAAATGAAAAGATGCCGGAAGAAACGGAATTGTATGATCTTGCAGAATTGTTCAAGGTATTCGGTGATTCGACCAGAATGCGTATCCTGTTCGTGTTGTTCGAAGCAGAGGTGTGTGTCTGCGATCTGGCAGAGGCACTGAATATGACACAGTCTGCAATCTCACATCAGCTCAGGATCCTGAAACAGAACAAACTGGTTAAGAGCAGAAGAGAAGGAAAATCCGTGTTCTATTCACTGGCAGACGATCATGTGCGTACGATCGTAGACCAGGGAAGAGAGCATATTGAAGAAGATCTGTAGCATAAGAAGCTTATGTGAAAGAATACAAAGAATTAAAATTAAAAAAGAAAATATATAGTATAATGAATTGTTATGAGAAAGCGGGAAACCTGTATCAGATGATAGAAAGTCTGATACAGGTTTTTGTGTATCACCATGTGTTCGAAAGGAGCTGCCGGTGGCAGGTTCTGTAGATACCGAAATATGCATCCGAAATTGTAGATGTATTAGACTAAAGTATGAAAACCAGTCTATTTACTGGCAAATTATCAGAAATTAACAAACAATAAAACAAAATGCGTTTAATATTACACTTTCTTATATTTGTATAAAAAAACTTAATATTTTATATTGACAATTTAATAACCATCTTTTACACTATGGTTACAAGGTATTCATTTCTAATTAATTTCGATATTCGAATGGAGGTTTGAGTTATGGAACAGAAACAAGAAAAATTTAGTACCATAGGTTACATAGCCGCCGCGTTAGGTATGTGTATTGGTACTGGTAATGTATGGCGATTCCCACGAGTGTGTGCGGCAAACGGTGGTGGAGCATTTATCATAGCATGGACGATTGCAATGCTGGTATTTGCAGTACCGCTCCTTTCCACAGAGATGGCATTCGGTAAAAAGACGAGACTTGGATGTATCGGTACTTTTCGTGATGCAGGTGGAAAGAAATATACATGGATGGGATTCTTTGTAGCAGCAGTATGTTTCTTCCTGATGAGTTATTATTGTGTACTTCAGGGATATTGTTTGAAATATGCAGTTAATTCTGTTACTTCAGCATTTAAACCGAATCTGTCAACAGAGACGACATCGGCAATGTGGACAGCATTTACAGATTCACAGGCACAGGTTATTTTATTCCATGCGATCGGATTTGCACTTGCATGTTTCATCGTTTATCAGGGAATTGCAGGTGGAATTGAAAAATTCTGTAAAGTAGCGATACCGGCACTGTTTATCATCCTTGTAGGATTAGCAATTTACGCAGTTACATTAAATGGAGCAAATCAGGGACTTCAGTATCTCTTTACTGTTAAGAAAGAGTATATTTTAAGCCCGAATACATGGATTCAGGCATTCATCCAGGCAGCATGGAGCACCGGAGCCGGATGGGGATTCATTATTACATATGCGAACTACGTAGGAGAAGAGGAAGATGTTCCGACAAGCTGTCTGATCATGGGACTTGGTGATAACCTTGGAGCAATCCTCTCGGCACTGGTAGTTATCCCGGCAATCTGTGCACTTTCAGCTACACCGGAGGCAGCGAATGAAGCACTCAGTCAGGGCAACTTCGGACTTACATTTATTTACATTTATCAGTTATTTACAACAATCCCGGGTGGAAGATTCATTTCCTTTATCTTCTTTGGATTACTTGCAATTGCAGCAATCACATCACTGTTCTCTATGATCGAAGTTGGAGTAAAATGTGTTGTTGACCTTGGATTGCCGCGGAAGAAAGCAGTTGTCAGTGTCTGCTTCGCAGGATTCTTAGTAGGATGCTTCTCATGCTGGTCACTGGTTAACATTGATAATCAGGACTGGGTATGGGGAATCGGACTTCTGATAAGTGGTGCCTTTATCGCAATCCTGGCATGGAAATATGGTGTGGAAAAATTACGTACACAGGAAGTAAATGCAAAAGGTGCAGATGTACATCTTCCAAAAGCATATTATACCGGATGTATGTATCTGATTCCGGTTTTGGTAGTGATCATGGTGGTTTACTGGTTATTACAGACAAAGGAATGGTTCCCGGATACCTGGCTGAATCCGTTTATTATTCAGGATAACACAGGAACTGTATTACTTCAGTTCGGAGTAGTGATCCTTGTAGGTCTTGCACTATCCAAGTTCTTTAATACAAAGACTGCAAGGGGAGCTATGAAAGATAACAAAGCTGCAAAATAATAGAAAGAAGGTATGAACTATGACGATAGATGCAATTATTATGATGGTGATTACACTGGTTGGATATATTGGCGGATTTAGTTATTTCATGATACGTGTATTTAAAAAAGAAAGAAGTAAATCCAAAGAGTAGGTATCGAACGGAGAATGAATAAAGGATAGTATGGTAAATTAGACGACGTTCTGATTGAAATGAATACATATCGAAAAGGAGCGGAGTCGGGATTTTGTCAGGAGTGACAGGATTCCGGCTCCGCTCCTTTTTATGCATGTGTATTAGATGTCAAGTGCAGCATGGTATCCATCTTTATTAAAGCCGGGAAATATTGTTCATATCCCCGGCTGATTCATTTTTTAATACCATCTCGTCATAGGAAGATCATTATTAATTCCCTTTGTCATTAAAATCTGATGGATATCAATAATTCCGTTATGGAAGGTGGCGGCACATGCAGAGAGGTACATATCCCACATCCTTAAGAAACGTTCATCAAACATTGTATGTGCTTCTTCAATATGATCCTTGAAGTTTTTCTCCCAGCAGAGAAGCGTACGGTTATAGTGAAGACGTAAGTCCTCGATATCCTGGGTATGGAAGTTATCTTCTGCCATGCAGTTCATGACTTCACGAAGACTGGGAACAGATCCGCCCGGGAAGATGTATTTCTTGATCCATGGATCACCAGGATGCTCTTTTAATGCACTGATGAAGTGGAGCAGGAACAGACCGCCGTCTTTCATGACCTTGCTGACACAGTCTAAGTATAACTGATAATTCTCACGGCCGACATGTTCGAGCATACCGACGCTGACAACGCGGTCATACATCTTGCCGTCAGAAGGAAGATCACGATAGTCCATTAGCTTGACTTCCAGATAGTCGGACAATCCTTCCTCTTTGATACGTTTCTGGCATTCTTTGTATTGTTCTTCACTTAAGGTGATGCCGGTACCTTTAATTTTATATTTCTTAGCAGCTTCAATCAGAAGGAATCCCCAGCCGCATCCGATATCAAGAAGAGTCATACCTTCTTTCAGATATAACTTTTCAAGAATGTAATCAACTTTATTCTTCTGCGCCTGATACAGGGTATCATCTTCATGTTTGAAATATCCGCAGGAATAACTCATTGTTTCATCGAGCCAGAGTTTGTAGAAGTCATTTCCGATATCGTAATGACTGCTGACTTCTTTTTTTTGGTTTTTCTTTGATGAAGATGGGAACATGATAGATTTCAAATGATGTTCATCAGTTGAAAATTTACCCATCTGACCAAGAAAGTTATCAAGTGCCTGATAAAGGTTTCCCTCAATATCAAGATCACCATCCATGTAAGCTTCTCCAAGTGCAAGAGAAGTACTGGTGACCAGATCTTTTAATGGGATGACCTTTTTGAAATTTACGGTAAATGTAGGTGCGCCTTCGCCGATCAGATGTTCGTGTCCATTAATTTTGACCAGGAAAGGGTGTTCATCGAATTTTTTTAAGAATGTTATCATAGCCTGTTCTTCCAGCATAATATAACCTCCAGTTCTGCTGTCATTATTTCCTTCAGCAAGAATTATATTCCTTATAAATTTTGAAAGTCAAATAAAATAGACATTTTTTAAAAATTGTATTGGAACTACCAATAAATGAAAACATATATCAAGAACGCATATATTCCTTGACTTATGTGATAATAAGAGATAAAATACATATACCCCGTAAGGGTATAAATGTGAAAGGAGTATGCTTATGGAAGACAAGAATACAGATAATATGGAAAACAAATCAGAAAAAGAATGCTGTTGTCACTCGTCCAAGCATCGTTCGGATAAAGAATACAAGGATCTGATGAATCGTCTGAGCCGGATTGAGGGTCAGGTACGCGGCATCAAAGGAATGCTGGAAAAGGACGCTTATTGTCCGGAGATTCTGGTACAGGTATCAGCGGTGAATGCGGCACTGAACAGCTTTAATAAAGTATTGCTGGCGAATCATATCCGTACCTGTGTGGCAGATGACATCCGGGACGGAAAAGATGAGACGGTTGATGAACTGGTAAAGGTGTTACAGAAGCTGATGCGGTAAGTAAAGTTTATAGATGTATAGTCTGCTCGGAAAGCATTTTCTGAGTTTACTATAAAGGAATAAGAAAAATAATAATGACAGGAGGGAACAAGACAACAATGGAACAATATATAGTAACCGGCATGAGCTGTGCAGCCTGTAGCAGCAGAGTCGAAAAAGCAGTTTCGAAAGTGCCGGGTGTAACATCCTGCTCGGTAAGTCTGCTTACCAACTCTATGGGAGTAGAGGGAACTGCAAGTGAACAGGAGATCATTAAGGCAGTCACAGATGCCGGATACGGAGCATCGAAAAAAGGAGAAGGAACGGCAAAGACACAGTCATCATCAGTATCTGCCGGAGAAGATATGTTAAAAGACAGAACGACACCGGCATTAAAGAAGCGTCTGATTGCATCACTTGGATTCCTGATCGTCCTGATGTATTTCTCCATGGGTCATATGATGTGGGGATGGCCGGTTCCGGGATTTATGAAAGACAATCATGTGATGATGGGACTGTTACAGATGCTTCTGACGATTGCAGTCATGGTGATCAACCAGAAGTTCTTCATCAGTGGATTCAAAGGACTGATCCACAGAGCACCGAATATGGATACGCTGGTGGCACTTGGATCCGGAGCGTCTTTTGTATACAGTACGTATGCACTGTTTGCAATGACAGATGCGCAGATGCATGGGGATATGGATGCAGTAATGTCTTATATGCATGATTTTTATTTTGAATCAGCAGCTATGATCCTTGCACTGATCACCGTCGGAAAGATGCTGGAGGCAAGATCCAAAGGAAAGACGACCGATGCATTAAAAGGACTGATGAAGCTTGCGCCAAAGACAGCGGTTGTGATCCGTGGAGAAAAAGAAGTTCAGGTATCGATCGAACAGGTACAAAAGGGAGATTGCTTTGTTGTAAAACCGGGAGAGAATATTCCGGTTGACGGAGAAGTCATAGAAGGAAACAGTGCAGTCAATGAATCTGCTCTTACAGGTGAAAGTATTCCGGTAGATAAGGCTGTCGGTGATAAGGTATCAGCCGCAACCGTAAATCAGTCCGGATATCTGAAGTGCCGTGCGACCAGAGTCGGCGAGGATACGACACTTTCGCAGATTATTCAGATGGTAAGTGATGCGGCTGCAACGAAAGCACCGATCGCAAAGATTGCGGACCGTGTATCCGGTGTATTTGTGCCAATGGTTATCACAATTGCAGTGCTCACAATTATTGTATGGCTGATCGCAGGACAGAGTATTGGGTTTGCATTATCCAGAGGAATTGCGGTGCTGGTGATCAGCTGTCCGTGTGCGCTCGGACTTGCAACACCGGTAGCAATTATGGTCGGAAATGGAATGGGCGCCAGAAATGGTATTATGTTCAAGACAGCAGTTTCACTGGAAGAGACTGGAAAGATGCAGATTGTTGCGCTGGATAAGACCGGCACGATCACAAGTGGAGAACCGAAAGTGACAGATATCATTCCGGCAGCGGGAGTGACAGAAGATACCTTATTAAAATATGCGTATGCATTGGAGAATAAGAGTGAACATCCACTGGCAAGAGCAATCCTTGAAAAGGCAAAAGAGGAAAATGCCGGCATCGAAGAAGTTACCGGATTCCAGGCCCTTCCGGGTAACGGCTTGACAGCCATACTGGATGGTCATACATTATATGGAGGAAATCATACATTTATCAGCAGTAAGGTATCCGTTGATGGAGATATCCAGAAGAAGGCAGAGAAACTTGCCGAAGCAGGTAAGACACCATTATTCTTTGGAAATGAAGACCGTTTATTAGGTGTAATTGCAGTGGCGGATGTCATCAAAGAAGATAGCCCGCAGGCGATCAAAGAATTACAGAACATGGGAATCCATGTAGTCATGCTGACCGGAGATAACGAACGTACTGCAAAAGCCATCGGACAGCAGGCCGGAGTTGATGAAGTGATTGCAGGCGTACTTCCGGAAGGAAAAGAGCAGGTGATCCGTAAGCTGAAAGAAAAAGGAAAAGTTGCGATGGTCGGGGATGGTATCAACGATGCACCGGCACTTACAAGAGCCGATATGGGTATTGCGATCGGAGCCGGAACGGATGTTGCGATTGATGCGGCAGATGTTGTTCTGATGAAGAGCCGGTTAAGTGATGTGCCGGCAGCAATACGCATGAGCCGTGCGACACTCCGTAATATTCATGAGAACCTGTTCTGGGCATTCTTCTATAATATTATCGGAATCCCGCTTGCGGCCGGTGTGTGGTATCCGCTGTTCAGGTGGAAATTAAATCCGATGTTCGGTGCGGCAGCCATGAGTTTATCAAGCTTCTGCGTAGTATCGAACGCATTGAGATTGAATCTTTTTAAGATGTATGATGCATCAAAAGATAAAAAATTAAAAGCCAAAAAAGAAAAAAAGAGATCCAAGAAGGAGGACAAGACAATGAAAAAAATAATGCATATTGAGGGAATGATGTGTGGACACTGTGAGGCAGCTGTAAAGAAAGCGCTGGAAGCACTTCCACAGGTAGATGAAGCGGTTGTAAGTCATGAGGCAGGAACAGCAGAGCTGACATTAAATGCAGAGATCGCAGATGATGTGCTGAAGAAGACAGTAGAAGACAAGGATTATACGGTGACATCTGTGGAATAATCTATGATTTCTTATATACAGAGTATACTTTTTATTTGAAGCATCCAAAGAACACTGCTATACTTAATTATAAGTATCATAACGAGGAAGGAACGAAAGTTAATGAGAAAGAGTGGAATGTTAATGCCGGTCTCTGCACTTCCGGGGGCATATGGAATCGGATGTTTTTCAAAAGAAGCGTATGAATTTGTAGATATATTAAAAGAAGCAGGACAGAAATTGTGGCAGATCCTGCCGCTTGGACAGACAGGATACGGTGATTCACCGTATCAGTCTTTTTCAACATTTGCGGGGAACCCGTATTTTATCGATCTGGAGACGCTGATTGAGGATGAACTTCTGACAAAAGAAGAGTGTGACCAGGCAGATTTCGGAGAGAATGAAGAAGAAATCGATTATGAAAAAATATATAATGCAAGATTTAAAGTATTAAAGCTTGCATATAAAAGAGCCAAAAAGAACGGATTGATGGAAAGTAAGGCGTACCGTACTTATCTGGAAGAAGAAAAAGCATGGCTTGCGGATTATGCATTGTATATGGCAGTGAAAGATTCATTTGACGGAAAAAGCTGGGATCAGTGGGAGGAAGACATCAGGCTACGTAAGCCGGAAGCAATTGCGGCATATCAGGAACAATTAAGTGCAGAGATTGATTTTTATGAATTTCTGCAGTATCTGTTCGCCGGACAGTGGGCCGGACTGAAAACATATGCCAATGAACAAGGCATTGAGATTATCGGGGATATCCCGATCTATGTAGCATTTGATAGTGCAGATACCTGGGCGAATCCGAAGCTGTTCCAGTTGGATGAAGAGAATCTGCCGGTTGCGGTAGCGGGATGTCCGCCGGATGCATTTTCGGCAACCGGGCAGCTGTGGGGGAATCCATTGTATGCATGGGATTACCATAAGGAGACAGGCTATGACTGGTGGATGAAGCGGGTGGCCTGCTGCTTTAAATTGTATGACATCATCCGTATCGACCATTTCCGTGGGTTTGATGAATATTATGCAATCCCGTATGGAGATGAGACGGCAGAGAATGGTGAATGGATGCCGGGACCGGGCATGGATCTGTTCCTTAAGATGAAGGAAACATTAGGTGACCTTCCGATCATTGCGGAAGATCTGGGATTCCTGACGGATACGGTGAGACAATTGTTAAAAGACAGTGGTTATCCGGGAATGAAAGTACTGGAATTCGCATTTGTGGCAGGAGAGGACAGTGATTATCTTCCACATAATTATGATAAAAACTGTGTAGTCTATACAGGAACCCACGATAACGATACCCTTCAGGGATGGTATCAGACACTTTCCGAAGAAGATAAAGAGATGACAAAGGAATATCTGAATAATCCATACACTCCGGATGAAGAAGTGCACTGGGATTTCATAAGTCTGGCGATGAGAAGTGTGGCAGATACGTGTATCATTCCGGTGCAGGATTATCTGGGACTTGGCAATAAGGCAAGAATTAATATGCCGTCTACACTCGGCGGTAACTGGATGTGGAGAATGAAAAAAGGCGCATTTACAGATGAACTGATCAAGAAGATCAGAAAAACGACAGAAGTCTGCGCAAGATAAACATAACAGGAAACAAAAAGAAAACACAATATTCAAACGAAGGATTCACTGAGAAGGGAATGGAAACGTTTTGGATATTGTGTTTTTCTTTTTGTTTTGTATATGCCAAAACTTCTGATTTTTCATAAAAGTATAATTTTTGACATAAAATGTATGATTTTTTGCATAACAGATATGATTTTTGGTAAAGAAAAAGTATAAAAAATTATAGAATGAGACTGTAATATGTTAAGATGGTATTAATAAAAGGTATGAGGTGTACTATGGGGTTGTTAAAACTGGTGATCGTAGATGATGAGCCGATCCTGCTGGAGGGTCTGGTAAAGACGTATGACTGGAACGGTATGGGATATGAGGTGGTTGGTTTTGCGCAGAGCGGAGAGCAGGCGTTAAAGGTAATACGCGAAAAAAAACCACACGTAGTGCTGACAGACATCAGGATGAAACAGATTTCCGGACTTATGGTAATGGAAGAAATCAAGAAAGAGAACCCGGAATGTCAGTTCGTGGTATTAAGTGCATACAGGGATTTTGAATATGCGAAGAAGGCATGTGATCTGGGGGCATTCGCATATCTTCTGAAGCCGATTGAAGATGAAAAATTACAGGCGACGATGACAGATGTCGGTAAAATCTGTGAAGATCAGATCAGAAATGAGGAAAAGTATGACCGCTGGGAGAGACTTCTGAAAAAGGACGGAGATGGATTTTTGCAGGTTGTCGTGCAAAAATATGTCCAGAACCGGCTGCCGGAAGAAAAAGTAGATGAAGTCTTCCATACGCTGCAGGATGTCATGAAGGAAGGAGACCGGTTTATTACAGTATATGCAGATCTTGATCTGGCCTATAAGATTACCAATGAACTGGAATATGAAGCCTCGAGATTTTCCATGGTCAGAATGATTGAAGAAAAGATCGCAGAGAGATTCACATACTGGAAATTCGAAAGTGAAGAAGGACATCGTACATTTATTGTGAAGACGCAGGAGAACACAGCGGTACATGAGCTGAAAGAACTACTGGAAGAGGTAAAAAAAGAAGAGAACAGCCCGGTTATTGCAGCAATATCCAAACCATATAAAGGGATCCGCGGAATCAGAAGAAGTTTCGAAGAAGCGCAGAGATTGTTCGCTGTTACAAATGCATCCGGAGCGGGAGTATTTACAATCCCGGAGACTGTTGAAGAAAAAGAGGAAAGCCCATATCCGGCGGAGGCAGAGATGATGGTGGTCAACAGCGTGCGGAAGAACGACGCCGTACAGTTAAAGCAGGCATTTGTACATTTTATTTACCAACTGCCACACAGAGAAGAACTGCAATGCCAGTATATGCACAAGATCATGGTAAAGACAGAATTCATGTTAAAAGACAGTTACGGGATGGACGAATCACTGAATCAGCAATTTGAAAATTATTATTCGAATATGAGAAACTTAAAGGCGGCAAAAGCGGTGGATGTCTGTTACAAGATTCTGGGAACTGCTATTGAAAAAAGACTGAAAAATGCAGAGAAGAAAGAGAATAAGGGATCAAAAGAATACATTGCAGCGGCTGTGGCATATATAGATGAACATCTGGATAATGAAGATCTTTCGATTGTATCAGTGGCGACACATGTATATCTGAATCCGGTATATTTTGGACGGGTATTCAAGAATACCTTTCATATGACATTCAAACAATATCTGCTGCAGCGTAGAATGGAGCTGGCAAAGAGACTGCTGGAAGACGGAAGAACCAGCATCGGTAATATTTGCGAGCAGGTCGGAATCAGTAATCCATCCTATTTTTCACATTTGTTTAAAGAATATACAGGACAGCTTCCGAGAGATTACAAAAGGGAATATGAAGTATGAAAAAAAGTAAAATGTCAGGAATCCAGAAAAAGTATCTGAAGTATATGTGTACGCTTCTGATACTGGCACTGGTTCTTTCCAGCATCTGTGTATGGACTTATGTCAGACGGAATATGACAGATGTGATTGTGGATAAGTATGAATTCATGAATGAAAAGATGGGGATAGCCCTGGATAATCTCTACCGGAAGACGGATGCCGTGACAGCAGAGATCATCTTGGAAAATGATGTGCAGAAGAGTCTGAGGAATAAAGAACTGCAGGAAGTAGAGAAGAATGCACTGAGCAAATATTTTGCATATATAGATCTGAATCATGTCGCTGATTACTGCTACATTGATAATAAAAGAAATGTTTACGAAAAATCCTATTCCCAGATTGGTTATTCGGATTTTCAAAGCAGCGGTCTGCGTGAGAAAATGGGGGATGAATATGCGAAGACGCAGTGGATATGGACCCGGGATTACCTGTTTGGTACGGGGGACGAAGCTTTGTTTATCGGAAGATATGTGAACAGTATGGATTACGCACATGAACCTGGAATCGTGTATCTGAAGATGAATCAACAGTTTCTGGAAAGTGTTATGGATAAAGACAGGAAGATTGCAAAAGATGTTGCAGTGGGAATCATAAGTCCGGAAGGAAAGACTTGCATCCGGCAGGAACCGGAAGATCTCAGTATCGAAAAAAGGACAATGAAGAAGATTACGGAACTGACCAGAACGAAAAAATCCGGTGTGATCGTGCGGGGAAAAAAGATAGAAGGCGGGATTTTACAGGCATACCGGCAGGAAGAGACAGGGATGGTGATCTTTACACTGGTGCCGGATATGGTATTGAATCAGGGAATGACGCAGATATTGATCGTATTACTCACTATCTATGCGGTGATCGCAGTGCTGGCGTTTGTATTAAGTCTTTATGCATCACAGACATTTACCCGGCCGATCAGACAGATCAGTGATGCCATGACAAGTTTTGATGGAAATGATTTTACACATACCATTCAGATCCATACGGACACAGAACTGGATAAGATCGGGCATGCCTATAACGAGATGTTAAAGAATATCGAAGAGTTCCAGAACGAGGTCAAGAATCAGCAGAAAGAACTAAGAATCAGTGAGATGAATACGCTGATCAGCCAGATCAATCCGCATTTTCTCTATAATACCCTGGATACCATCTATATGCTGGCGCGGATCAACGGGGAAGAGAAGACGATGAAGATGATACAGGCACTGTCAAAGTATCTGCGTCTGTCACTGAGCAAAGGACGTGAGATTGTGACAGTAGAAGACGAGCTGGAAAATGTAAAAAGTTATATGGAGATCCAGCAGATCCGCAATGAGAATCTGTTCCGTTATGAGATCGAATGTGCAGAAGAACTGAAAACAAGGTGGATATTAAAGCTGATCTTACAGCCAATTGTGGAAAATGCAGTCAAATATGGATTTTGTGATATCTTCGAAGGCGGTCTGATAAGGATCAGTGTCACTGAACAGGCAGGACAGCTTACATTCAGTGTCTATAATAACGGAACTCCGATGGAAGAGCAGATGGCGGAGAAGTTAAACGGACTGTCAGAGATACCGGTGTCAAAAATGAAAGACAGTTTTGAAGACAAAAAACATGGTTATGGTGTGATAAATATTATTACGCGACTGCGGTTAAAGTATGGGGAGGATGTGAGATTTTTCTATGAATCGGATACAAATGGAACCGTCTGTGTTATCCAGATCCCGGATGACGGGAAAGAAAACAGTGAACAGTAGACGGATTATGGCAGCAGTGATGGTGATCGTCATGCTGGCAGCACTGACCGGCTGTGTGGGAAAAGAGGATACACAGACCAGAAAAAAGAATAAAGTAGTAGAGATCCCAATGATCCTTACCGTAGATTCCAGTACCGGTAATAAGAATGAAGAGGAAGTGGTGGAGCGGTTCAACAGGGCATACAAAGGGAAGTATCATATAGATGTGGACTGGGTGATGGAGACAGAGGAAGAATACCGGAAGAATCTGAAACGTATGAATGTGACAGATGAATTACCGGCTATTATCACTGATCTGCGTATGCTTCCGTCTTTCTATCAGATGATGATCAAGAAAGGCAGGATTGAGGACCTGACACCTTACATTAACGAAGATCAGGAATGGAAAGATATGATCGAACCGTCAGTAATGGAATCGGTCCGGGAAGAGGATGGAAAGATTTATCTGGGTCCGGTCAGCACGGCGGCATTCGCCTGTTCAGGGGTTTTCTGGAACCGGGAGTTATTTGAACAGGCAGGAATCAGCAGATTTCCTGAGACATGGGAAGAGTTCTGGAAATGTTGTGAGAAACTGAAAGCAGCAGGGATCACGCCGCTTGCCCTGCATACGGAAGGGACGGCATGGGCCGCAATGCTGCTTGCAACAGCAGAAGTAGCAGGAAGTGAAGAAGGTGCGGCATTCATGAAGCAATTATATCCGGATACCTATCAGAATGAACCGGGGCTGGAGATAGCCGGTACATTAAAAAAATTATTCCAATATACGACCCAGGATGCATTACATAATGATTTTGACGTAGCTTATGATAATTTCGTGGCAGGAAATGCAGCGATGATACCTAATGGTTACTGGATGATTGATAAGATTCCGGAGGAAATGCAGAAAAAAGTATGTTTTTCTACATTTCCTGAAAATAAACTGATAGGCTCACCGGAGACATTCGGCTGGGCAGTTGTATCAACTTATAGTGAAAAGGTGAAAAAAGGAGCAGTTGAGTTCCTCAAATTCAGAACGAAATTGAATAAAGAACAGAAAGAAGAATTGCTGAACAGCAGGACAAGACAGGAAGGAACGCTGTTGGATGATTATCTAAAGGCTTATACGGGAAATCCACAGATCGTACCGAATTATCAGGTGAAGTGGAATTCACTGCTGCAGGAGAATGTACTGGGAGAATGTCTGGCGGAACTGGTACAGGGAAAGATAACGGAGCAGGAATTCACGCAGGCAGAAGACGAAAGCATCCGACAGTTTGAAGAAGAACAATAGATATGTTTTTTTGTATATCAGGTTGTTTTATTGATACAGGGTTTGAGCGCATTTCTGTTAATATAATGACAACAAGAGAAACGAAGGTTTCAAAAAAGAAAGGCGAGGGAAATGAATTATGAAAATGCGTAAAGTTGTATCAGCAATGCTGGTAGCAGCCATGGCAACAGGAATGGTTGCAGGATGTGGAAGCTCTTCTGACAGCAAGTCAGACAAGAAAGACGCAAAAGGAAAAGTATACTACTTAAACTTCAAACCAGAACAGGATGAGCAGTGGCAGGATCTGGCAAAAGAGTATACAAAAGAAACAGGAGTGGATGTAACAGTACTTACAGCAGCATCCGGAGAATACGAAAAGACATTAAAATCTGAGATGGCTAAGAGCAATGCTCCGACACTGTTCCAGGTAAACGGACCGGTTGGACTTGCAAGCTGGAAAGATTACTGCTACGATCTGAAAGATTCTGATGTTGCAAAACAGCTGACAAGTGATGATTTCGCACTGATGGACGGCGACAAGATGTCAGGAATCGCATACGTAATAGAAAGCTACGGAATCATTTACAACAAAGAACTGTTAAAGAAAGCAGGATACTCAGCTGATGATATCACTAACTTTGACAGCTTCAAGAAAGTTGTAGAAGATATCACAGCAAATAAGGACAAACTTGGATTCTCAGCATTTACATCCGCTGGTATGGACGGATCATCTGACTGGAGATTCAAAACTCATCTGGCAAACCTTCCAATCTACTATGAATACAAAGATGAAGGAATCGATAACACAGATGCTATCAAAGGAACATACCTTGATAACTACCGTCAGATCTGGGATCTCTACATCAACAACGCTACCTGCAAACCAACAGAACTTTCTACAAAGACAGCTGACGATGCAACAGCAGATTTCGTAACAGGTGATGCAGTCTTCTACCAGAATGGTACATGGGAATATAACAACATCAAAGACGTCGGAGATGACAATCTTGGAATCCTTCCAATCTACATCGGTGTAGAAGGCGAAGAAGATCAGGGAATCTGTACAGGTACAGAGAACTACTGGTGTGTAAACTCCAAAGCATCTGAAGACGACATTCAGGCAACACTTGATTTCATGAACTGGTGTGTAACATCTGATGATGGTGTAAAGGCAATGTGCAAAGACATGGGATTCACAATTCCATTTAAGAAGAACCTGAAATCAGACAACGTACTTGTTAACGAAGCAAACAAATATACAGAAGACGGAAAGACTCCTGTATCTTGGAACTTCTCAACAATGCCATCAGAAGAGTGGAAGAACGGAGTGGGTTCTGCACTGACAAGTTACGCAGCAGATCCGACAGATGCAAACTGGGCAAAAGTTACAACAGCATTCGTTGACGGATGGGCAAAAGAAGCTGCAGCAGCAAAATAAAAATAAAAATGTAACAATCAAAATAGTTATATGAAGTGAGTAGTGGCGGGCGGTTGCAAGAAACACCCGCCGCTTTTATGAAAAAGTGCAGGGAAATGAAGCGGAGATTCTCTGCATGGAAGGAGGAATTTATTATGGAAAAATCCATCAAACGTTATATGCCGATTTTTGTGCTTCCAACGTTTTTTGCATTTATTCTTGGCTTTATCGTTCCTTTTATTATGGGAATCTGGCTTTCATTTTGTAAATTTACAACCGTAACAGACGCGAAATTCGTAGGATTTTCAAATTACATAGAAGCACTGAAAGATACGGCATTCCGTCATTCATTCTGGTATACCGTACTGTTCGCGATTGCATCTCTTCTGATCATTAACATCATAGCATTTGCACTTGCAATGGCACTGACAAAAGAAATGCACGGAACAAATGTCTTCCGTACGATCTTCTTCATGCCGAACCTGATCGGTGGTATCGTACTTGGATATATCTGGCAGCTGATCTTTAACGGAGTTCTTTCCAGATATGGTACCGCACTTGCTCTGAATGAGTGGTATGGCTTCTGGGGACTGATCATTCTGGTCAGCTGGCAGCAGATCGGTTATATGATGATCATCTATATTGCTGGTCTTCAGTCCATTCCTGGTGATGTCATTGAAGCAGCAGAGATTGACGGAGCAAATAAGATCCAGACATTATTCAAGGTAACAATCCCGATGATGATGCCATCGATCACGATCTGTATGTTCCTGTCAATTACAAACGGATTCAAGTTATTCGATCAGAACCTGTCCCTGACAGCCGGTGAACCGTCTAAGATGTCTGAGATGATGGCACTGAACATCTTCAATACGTTCTATGGACGTACCGGATGGGAAGGAGTCGGACAGGCGAAGGCAGTCATCTTCTTTGCAATCGTAGTTGTGATCGGTATGATCCAGTTACGTGCAACACGTTCTAAGGAGGTACAGCAGTAATGAAGAAAAAGACAAGTAAATTAAGCTGGTTTGGAACAGGTGCATTTGCGATCATCGGCGTTGTATATATCATGCCGATCCTGATCGTGCTGATCAACTCATTTAAAAATAAAGTATTTATCAACAAAGAACCATTCAAACTCCCGACAAAGCAGACATGGGTAGGAATCGATAACTTCCTGTCCGCAATTGACAAATATGAACTGCTGGGTGCAGTCGGCTGGACTGTATTTATCACAGTTGGTTCCGTACTTGTGATCCTTGTATGTACTTCTATGTGTGCATGGTATATTACAAGAGTAAACAGTAAGTTTACAAAACTGTTATATTTACTCTGTGTATTTTCCATGGTTGTTCCGTTCCAGATGGTTATGTTCACCTTATCGCTGGTAGCTGACCGTACAGGGCTTCGTACACCTTGGGGAATCATCATCATTTACCTCGGATTTGGTGCAGGTCTGGCAGTATTCATGTTCTGCGGATTTGTAAAATCCATTCCACTGGAAATTGAAGAAGCAGCAATGATCGACGGATGTACACCACTTCGAACCTTTTTCTCTGTTGTACTTCCGATCATGAAGCCGACATACATTTCCGTAGGAATCCTGGAGACGATGTGGATCTGGAACGACTTCCTGCTTCCATACCTGGTACTGGATCTGAATAAGTATAAGACAATCTCAATTGCGATCCAGTATATGAAGGGAAGTTATGGACGTGTAGATATGGGTGCTGTTATGGCAGCGCTGATCCTTGCGGTAATTCCGGTAGTTATCTTCTATCTGGCTTGTCAGAAGCATATTATTAAGGGAGTTGCTGCTGGAGCGGTGAAAGGATAGTTGGTGTTTGATTCATCACGTTGGATATCCGGACCTGAATAAAAATAAATAAAGTCTTCCTGTGCTGATTGCGAATGCACTGGAAGACTTTATTTATTTTTATTTCGTGTGTATCGAAGGGGGAAGAGGTGATGACAATAAATAGATATTTATTACAAATATGTGATACAATATTCAAAGAATACAAAAGTCAGCAGAGGGAAATATGATACAAATATACATATGTGAAGACGAAAAAATACAATTAGAATTCTGGAAAAGAACCATAGAGGACTATATAAAATCCGCAAAGATAATGGCAGAAATTGTCTCAGCACGCCAGAATCCACAGGACATCCTGAACGATATAGAACAATGCGATAATTCACAGCGTCTGTTCTTCATAGATATCCAGATGCCGGAATATGACATGAACGGACTGGAATTGGCAAGGAAGTTAAGAGAGAAGAATAGCAATGATTATCTGGTGTTCATTACGGCTAAAGATGATCTTGCATATAAGGTCTTCGAATACCAGTTGGATGTGCTGGATTATATAGTGAAAAAGCCAAAGTACTATCTGAAAAATGCAGATATGGCTCTGCTTACAGAACGTTTAAACCGAATCTTTTATAAGATCAACCAGGATCAGAAGGAAACAGAGCAAAAGAAAATACAGCTTGGTTCAGGCAGCAGAAAATATAACATAGCAATAGAAGATATCATATATGTGCAGGCAGTCAAGGGTACACATCTGGTAGAAATTAATATTGCATGTAAGAAAATCCAGGTAAGACAGACATTGAAAGAGATAGCTGAGCAGATAGATATGGGAGAATTTCTATTCGTAAATAAATCCTGCATTGTACAAAAGCGGATGATATTATCGGTTGATAAGAAGAACAGAAGAGTGAATCTGACTGGTGGATATCAGGTAGAAGTTGCGGTGCGTGAAATGAAGAAAGTCTGTACAGAAGTAGAAAGGCTGGGAATAAGAAATGCGGTTTATATATGATCTGTTATCGGGATGCCTTGTCGTAATGAGTACTACAGGATTGCTCACAGAAAGAATAAAAAGCTGGCAGTATATAGCGTTAACAATGTATGTGATGGCTATGGCCGAATTAAGTAAAATAACTGGTTTGGGTCAGGTTATCGGATTAGTAATGGTACCAGTATTATTTGGGTTATTGGCATTCTGCATAAAAAACAAACGAATCTGGAATCTTTGTCTTGGCTGTGTGGGATATCTGTTAAGTATAGCATTGAATAATCTAGCATTATATGTAGTAAGTATGATTGGAAAAGTATCTGTTTATACTATATCATCGAAATATTGGTTGCAATTTACCCTTGGATATATGATTCTTTTTGCAATATTGATTTATCTGCTTAGAAGATGTCTAATAGAGAGAAAAAAGAAAGAGATAGAAAGAGAAAAAATGTCGAAGGCAATGACGATAGGATTATTTGCCAACCTAATGCTTTTTCTGATTGTATTCATAATAAATATATCTATGGGAGAGCGAATCGGTTACTCCATTCAAGGGATACAATTTAATATTATATTATTTGCAATTTGTCTGATGATATGTTCGATCCTTTTTATTGTATGTATTAAAACTGTTAAGAAGGAAGAAGAACAGAAAGCAGAAGAAAAACAGTTAGAAATATTAGAAGCGTATATAAAAAATCTGGAACAACTAAATGAAAAAACAAGTGCATTCCGGCATGATTATAAGAACATCTTATCCGGCTTATCTGGTTTCCTAAAAGAAGGCAAAACAGAAGAAATGACAGTTTATCTGTCAGAAATCATACACGCAACAGAAAAGATCTGTGAAGGTCAGGATTCGGCATGGAAAGAATTAAGATATGTATATCCACTAGAGTTGAAAGGGTTTTTATACGAAAAAATATTATCTCCATATGCACAGAAGACTCGGATGCAGATACAGGTCGATGAAAAATTGGATTTCAAATGCAGTTATATGAAGGATGTCATTCGAATACTTGGAATATTTATCGATAATGCGATAGAGGAAACTAGGAATATGGAAAATGGTTATATCATTATCGTTGCAATGAATACGGAACAAGGATGTCTATTTTCTGTAACTAATAATTATAAGACCAAACCGGAACTCGCGCTGATGCAGCAACGGGGATATACAACAAAAGGAGAAAATCGTGGCATGGGATTATATTGGGCAGAAGAGTTGATAAAGAAGAATGAAATTATACATAATATGGATATTACAGATACGGAAGTTGTACAGGAAATAGAGATTATAAAAGAATAAAAATGGATGAAAGCAGTTGCAGAAATGTGGCTGTTTTTTATATGCAAACGTTTACGCCGGAATGTGATACGTTCATGCCAAATGTATTTATTTACAAATAAAGCATGGTATAATGGTAAAATCAAAAGAAAAATATATATTTATTTGGTAAATTTGCATAAATTGGTAGGTGAAAAAATGAAAGAGGATAAGTTGTTTTTTTTAGTAATGAAAAAAATCTTTTTAGGACATTATAAAGAGATGAGAATTCTTATTCTATGCGAGATGATATTAACCGCAATTTCATATGCCATAGTCAGTGGATATCAGATGTTTTCAAGCGGTCATTCATCAGAATATTTTCTGCAGGAAGATGGAATCAGTAAGAGCTTTTTTTCTGCTGGAATGATATTACTCTTTTGTGGAATGGTATTAATTATTACGGTTCTGATATCATATCTGGGGAAACGTATTCCGGAATATGTGTTTTTACAAAGAATGGGGATATCCAAAAAAGATTTAAAAAAGATGGTTTTATATGAAACTGCGATTTCATATCTGGCTTCTATTATAGGTGGCTTTTTTGTGGGAAAAATATTGAACATAGGATTAAAAACACTGATTATCCAAGCTTTGAATATAAATTTTAAATTGGGAAAGGTGGCTTTCTTTACATACCCATTGATCTGTGTCCTTATTTTATGTATATATGGACTTAGTTTTTTGCTGGTGAAAGAACTGGAATCAGATTTTTTAATTATTACCAATACAAAAGAGACTGCAAGAGTAGAAAAGTTAAGGGGAAAGTTCAGAATTCCAAAGATAGTTTTGGGGATTGTTTTATGTGTTTACTCTGTTTATGCATATTCTAAAATTTATCATTATGAAAGTGCATTTCTGATTATTATGTTCTTTGCGGGACTATATTTGAGTTTAAGGAATATACTTTCTGTTTTTTTAGAATATACGAAGCGAAAAAATGAAAAGAAATATTATAAGAATCTTTTAAAGAACAATCGTTTTTACTATCGGATTAATACAATCAGCAGATATATCTTATTTTTTTCACTAATGAGTTTTTTGAGCTGCTTTTATTTTGGAATTCAATTTATCAGTATTATCAATGATGAAAAAGCAGAAAATTTGTACCCGTATGATTTTATGTGTATTGCAGATAGAGCGGATGATAAAATTTTTGAGAAAATAAAAGAAAAGTACCATGCAACAGTAGTTGAATATCCAATGGTAAGAGTTGCAAATGCAGATAAAACAGAGCATTCGGAAGGACGGGGAGAAGTTGTGATACAAGGACAACAGATCGGAATCTCCGAGTCGACTTATTATAAATTGAAGAAAGCAATCGATCCATCATATAAGAAGAAGTCCTTAAAACTTGATAAAAATGGAAAAAAAGTATATATAGTCCATCAGCAGGACCGGTCTACAAAGGCTCAGCCATTGGATTGGTATTATAATAAAAAATTACCGGATTTACATATTGGATTACCATGTGAATATTGTGATCACGCGGATCATGAGACGACATATTATGAAAAAATAGTTGCAGGAGAGGAAATTTCAAGTCTCACAGGCTGTTATAGTACACCAAAATGTGAAAATTTAGTTGTCTTTTCCGATGAATATTTTGAAAAAGCTAAGAATGAATGGAAAGATACGGATGTTTTGACCGGTTATAAAGTAGAACGTTACAATGCAATATATGGGGATGAAGGAGAACCATATATTGTTGAGGGACCAACAAAACTGGTATTGATTCAAACAGATGAAAAATATATGGATCAGATTGATAGAGAACTGGAATCAAAAGAAGAAAAGCACAAGTATATAGGAAATTATGATTCTACAGTAAAATTTCACTATTCATCAAAAACTGCAACTCTTGATATGAAAACAGAAAGAGCTGTTAAAGCTTTGATTTGTATATATATCATACTTACATTAAGTGTCCTGAATTGGATCATGCTGTATGCAATGCATGAAATGGAGAAAAAAGAAAAAACGGAACGTGAACAGTTTCTGATCTTTATGGGAATGGATAAAGATGAAAGAAAGAAAATGAATCGGAGAGAATGGTATGTATATTGGATTATTCCTACGATCATTCTCGTAATATCAACTGCATTTTTTATGAGAGATACAATGGTTGCTAGAATGTATACAGAAGATATGCGGGAAATATGCGAATTACAGGAAATAGAATTGTTGATAATCTGGATTGTAATAAATGGAATTTATTTTTGGATTATGAATCGAAAAGTGGGAAAGGAGTTGAAAGCTGATGATAAATGAGAAAGAAATACTTCGGGCAGAAGGACTGAAGAGGACATATCTTGTGAATGAAACAAAAATAGAAGTATTGAAAGGAATCAATCTGACGATTAATAGTCAGGAGTTTATTGCTATTATGGGAAAATCAGGATCTGGTAAAACAACTCTTTTGAAATTATTAGGAATGCTGGATCGGCCAACAGAGGGAAAAGTTTTTTTCAAAGGAGAGGACAGCAATTTTATAAGAGGCGATAGACTGGCAAAGATCAGACGTTGTGAACTGGGATTTATATATCAGGATTATTATCTGATGGACAGTTTATCAGTAAGAGAGAATATTATGTTACCGAAAATCCTGGATCATAGTTCGGTAGAAGAGAGTATGGAGGAATCGGAAAAACTGGCTGATATCATGGGAGTTCGAACCTTGATGGATAAGAGAACATTTGAGTTATCAGGAGGTGAAAAACAAAGAGTGGCAATTTGCCGGGCATTAATTAATCACTCGGATTTAATATTGGCAGATGAACCAACCGGGAATTTGGATTCGGCATCATCAGAAACGGTAATGGAATATTTACAGATGATCAACAAAGATATGAAAAAAACGGTTGTATTAGTCACTCATGATGCATATGTTGCAAGCTTTTGTAATAGAGTGATTTTTGTCAAAGATGGTATGATTGAAGTAGAATTAAAAAAGACAGAAGGACAGGATGAGTTCTGCGATCAGATAATGAAAGAACAGAAGAAGATTTTGAAGAGATAAACACAGGCAGCAGAAGGGAGCAGACAGAAGATGAATTCTAATTTCGAATATTACAAAATATTTTATTACGTAGCAAAGTATGAGAATCTTACCAAGGCAGCGACGGCACTGAAGACCAGCCAGCCGGCAGTCACACGTACCATTCATAAGCTGGAAGGTGAACTGGGATGCCGGTTATTTACCAGAAGCAAGACCGGTATGAAGCTGACCCCGGAGGGACGGACATTCTATGGTTATGTGGCGGCCGGATGTGCCCAGTTTTTCAAAGGGGAGAATGACCTTAGTAATCTTATTTCCCTGGAAAATGGTACGATCTATATCAGTGCTACGGAGACTGCTCTTCACTGTTATCTGTTTCAGGCGATGGAAGAATTCAACAGTCTGTATCCGAATGTAAGATTCAAAATTCTGAATAACAGTACGACAGAATCTGTCAATGCAGTAAAAGAAGGAAAGGTGGATCTCGCTTTTGTATCGGCTAACCTTCAGGTGGCAAAGCCGCTTCGGATGAAGATATTGAGAAAATACAGGGATATACTGATCGCCGGAATGCGATTTGAAGAATTGAAAGCGGGGAAAGAGGAGTTATCGCTTAAGGAACTGGTGTCGTATCCGTGGATCAGTCTGACGGCAGAGACGATCACGCGCCGCTTTTTAAATGAATATTTTGAAAAGAACGGTCTGACATTTGCACCGGATATGGAGCTTGCGACGACGGATATGATACTTCCGGCGGTAAGGCATAATCTGGGACTGGGATTCATCCCGGCGGAATTTGCAGATGCGGAACTTGAGTCCGGACAGGTATTTGAAATCAAGGTAAAAGAAAAACTGCCGGAACGTAATATCATATTGATTTACGATACGGAATATCCGCAGAGTATCGCGGCAAAGGAGTTCCAGAAATTCCTGAAAGAAAAGGGCAATTAATCTGCCAATTATAAGAAATGAGAAATATAATAAAAACCCGGAAGCTTACACAAATTCGGATGATCATAACGATCTGACAAAGATAAAAGGTATCGAATTGGAGTAAAATATGGTAAGCTTCCGAGCTTTTTTATTAAAACAAACTAATTAGTAGGAATTTTTATTTATGCCACTCCCAGTTACGGATCTCTTCAAGATCCTGCCCGTATTCGGCAATGTACTGTTTGTGCTCTACCAGCTTGTCGTTCATTTTCTGGATCAGGAAGGATCCCTTGTTGCCAAGCTGTGGCAAGTGCATGATTGCATCTTTTACCAGGTTGAAACGGTCGATCTGATTCTGTACACGCATATCGAATGGTGTAGTGATCGTTCCTTCTTCCTGATATCCATGAACAGAAATGTTATGGTTGTTACGTTCATATGTAAGTTCATGGATCAGTGTCGGATATCCGTGGAATGCGAAGATTACCGGTTTATCCTTTGTAAAGATTGCATCGTATTCTGCATCACTTAATCCGTGAGGATGTTTGTGGTCTGATTCGAGCTTGAACAGGTCAACTACGTTAACAACACGGATCTTAAGGTCTGGCATCTCATCACGAAGGATGGTAACTGCAGCCATTGTTTCCAGTGTAGGTGTATCACCGCAGCAAGCCATAACAACATCCGGCTCTTCACCGCAGTCATTGCTGGCCCACTCCCAGATACCGATACCCTGTGTACAGTGCTTAACAGCCTGTTCCATAGATAACCACTGGCAGCTTGGATGCTTAGATGCTACGATCGCATTTACATAGTTCTTACTCTTGATACAGTGATCGAAGCAGGAAAGTAAGCAGTTTGTATCCGGTGGGAGATACATGCGGACAACATCTGCTTTCTTATTAGCAATGTGATCCAGGAATCCCGGGTCCTGATGTGTAAATCCGTTGTGATCCTGCTGCCATACATTTGATGTCAGGATGAAGTTAAGAGAAGCGATCGGCTGTCTCCATGAAAGCTGGTTGCATACTTTTAACCATTTTGCATGCTGGGCTGCCATAGAGTCAACAATACGGATGAATGCTTCGTAACTTGCGAAGAATCCATGACGTCCGGTTAACAGATAACCTTCCAGCCATCCTTCACACATATGCTCACTTAACATACCGTCCATAATACGTCCGTTTCTTGCGAGACAGTCATCGGTGTCAAGCAGTCCTGCATTCCAGTCACGGTTCTGTGTCTCGAATACTTTGTATAAACGGTTAGACATACTTTCGTCAGGTCCGAAGATACGGAAGTTCTTATTTTCTTCATTCAATTCGAAGATGTCACGGATGTATCCGCCAAGTTCGATCATATCCTGAGCTTTTGTCTTACCTGGTTCCACTTCGATTCCATAAGAACGGAAATCAGGAAGTCTTAAGTCTTTGAGTAACAGTCCACCATTTGCATGTGGGTTAGCTCCGAGACGGGCATCTCCCTTAGGTGCAAGTTCTGCAAGTTCCGGGATCAGGCGTCCGTTTTCATCGAAGAGTTCTTCCGGATGATAGCTTTCCAGCCACTCTTTTAAGAGCTCCAGATGTTCCGGACTTTCCATTGTAAGTGGTACCTGGTGTGCACGGAAAGATCCTTCGATCTGCTGACCGTCTACAACCTTTGGTCCGGTCCATCCCTTTGGAGTACGAAGAACGATCATTGGCCACATCGGACGTTCCGGATTGTTGTTCTCACGTGCATTTTTCTGGATTGCCTTGATCTCTTCGATAACAGTATCCATTGTCTCTGCCATCTTCTTGTGCATTGTCATCGGATCATCGCCTTCTACGAAGTAAGGTTTCCATCCACATCCTTTGAAGAAGTTCTCAACTTCCTCGTGGGAAATACGAGAGAAGATAGTAGGGTTACTGATCTTATATCCATTTAAATGAAGAATTGGAAGTACAGCACCGTCTGTAACTGGGTTCAGGAACTTGTTAGACTGCCATGAAGTAGCTAACGGTCCGGTCTCAGCTTCACCGTCACCAACAACAACAGTTGCGATCAGATCCGGGTTGTCGAATACAGCACCGAATGCATGAGCGATAGAGTATCCAAGCTCTCCACCTTCGTTGATAGATCCCGGTGTCTCTGGTGCACAGTGACTCGGAACTCCACATGGGAAGGAGAACTGCTTGAACATCTTCTTCATACCTTCTTCATCCTGGCTGATGTTCGGATATACTTCGCTGTAAGAACCTTCCAGATATGTATTGGCAATTAAGAAGTTTCCGCCATGTCCAGGACCTGATAATAAGATCATATCCAGATCATAACGTTTGATTTCACGGTTGCAGTGTACATAGATAAAGTTCTGTCCTGGGACAGTTCCCCAGTGTCCAACGATTTTTTTCTTGATCTGATCCATTGTAAGTGGCTCTTTTAAGAGTGGATTGTCAAGAAGATATAACTGACCGGCTGACAGATAGTTGGCAGCACGCCAGTAGGCATTCATCTTTTCAAGCATTTCCTGAGATAACGGCTGCTTCTCAAGACATGTTTTTGTGTCTTCCATATTCTTACCTCTTTCATAAAAACTTTGTGTTAATTATTTAACCAAATGTAGGATATCATAATAAGAACAATACGTAAAATAGCAATTATGCATTAAGATTATAAGTTTTTGATATGGATGTACGGATAAAAATACAAAGGAAGAGAAGTATCTACATATAATAAAAGGATTTAGTTCGAAAAGGATTTAGAGCGAACGAAAAATAAAATACAATCTAATTCGACATATTTGTCAAAAACAGTACAAGTAAATGGAAAAATGAAAGTTGTATTGCTTTCTAAAGAAAATATGAAGAAAAAGCCAAAAAGTGCACAAAAAATTCATTTTTTGTTCACAATTATAGCGGCTAAGACTGTCAAAACGCACAAAAAGATAGAAAAACACACATAAAAGCAATGGAAAACAACTTGCAACGATACAACTTTGTGAGAAAAAATGGTTGTATTTTATTGCGAAACCGGACAGGTTAAGTATATAATTGAATCATCAAATAAATAGAAAACGGAGGAGACATTATGAAGAGAGTTCTCAAAAAAGTAACAGCAGCTCTTCTGGCAGCAACAATGGTAGTTGGACTTGCTGCATGTGGAAGCGGCAATGGTGGCTCAGGTAACAAGAGCAGCAAATCAGGAAAGGTTAAAATTGGAGTTTCCATCTGGTCTTCAACAGACGTACTTGGATCACAGTGTAAAAAGATGCTGGATGCAGCAGCAAAAGCACTGGATGTAGAAGTACAGTATGTTGACCAGGGACATGTATCTGAGAAAGTTACAGCTTCTGTAGAACAGTTAGCAGCAGCAGGATGCCAGGGAATCATCATCTGTAACTCATCTGATACAGAGATGACATCAGCAATCAAGACATGTAATGATAATAAAGTATATCTTGCACAGTTCTTCCGTGTAATCAGCAAAGAAGACAGTGCAGATATCTACAAAGCAGCAAAAGATTCCGCTTACTACATCGGAGCAGTTCATGAAGATGAACCTGCAAACGGTGCAGAACTTGTTAAGATCCTTCTTGATAAAGGCGATCGTAACATCGGTCTTATCGGCTGGGAGCAGGGAGATGCTACATGGCTTGGAAGATGGGAAGGTTACAAAGCAGGCGTTGAAAAATGGAATAAAGAAAACCCGAACGATAAGGCAACTCTTTCTGAACCACAGTATGCAGGTACAACTTCAGAAGGTGGATCAAAAGCAGCAGAAGCTTTAATGGCAGCAGATCCAGATCTTGATGCACTGATCCCAGCTGGTGGTGGTGGAGATCCACTTCAGGGAGCAATCGCAGCAGTTGAACGAGCAGGAAAGACTCAGGACATCGATATCGTTTCTACAGACTTCCTTCCAGACCTTGGAGAAAGACTTCAGAATGGATCAATGGCCGGTGAATCCGGTGGACACTTCTGTGACCCATTGATCGCATTCATGATGGTTTACAATGCAGTCAAAGGTAACTACAAAGACTTCGCTGGTAAATTCGAAGATGTTCCATTCCCATACCTGTATGTATCATCAGCAGATGACTATGCAGCATATGAGAAATATTTCGTAGATCAGCTTCCATACACAGACGATGAATTAGTAGCTATGTCTAAAGAAAGTCTGAAAGAGCTGAAAGCAACTGCAGCAAGCGTATCTATCGCTGATGCAGAAAGCCGTGCTGGTAAATAAACCGGACGCAAGATAACAGAAAATGATTTGGGGGGGTGACGTCGCAAGAAAGGCGATGCCACCTTCCCTTTTAAAAAGATAATAAGAAGAGGTAGATAATATGGGCACTACTAAAAAACTCTCAGGAAAGACAATGGGATATGTAATCCTGATCGGTCTTGTAATTGTTTCCTGGGTAATCTTTAAAATATTGACACCACATAACTTCGGCTCATTTTCCAATATGCTCAATTACTTTCAGGCCAGTCTGATTGCCACTGTAGGTGCGGTTGGTTTCTATTTCGTAATGGTAATGGGAATGTTCGATTTCTCTATTGGTGCAAATATCATGCTTTCCGCAATCGTTGGTTGCGTATTGGCAACAAAATTTAATTTAGGATATTTCGGACTGATCGTCGGAGGTATTCTTACAGGCACTATCGTTGGTTTATTAAACGGAATCTTCTATGTAAAATTAAGAATTCCATCTATGATCGTTACAACAGGTCTGGCGCTCATCTATGAGTCGTTAGCAAACTACATGGCAGGTGGTGTGGAACAGACACTTCCGGCACACTTAAGAGCATTCGGACGTATGCCTTGGGATATTATCCTTGCATTGGTAGCATGCGTTGTTGCTTACATATTCTTAAACTACACTAAAATCGGAACTTATACTTATGCAATTGGTAGTGATGAGTTCGTTGCCAAGAACATGGGTATTAATGTTAATAAATACAAGGTACTTGCATTCATCTTAAGTGGTGCATTCCTTGGAGTAATGGCAATTCTGACAATCAGTTATGGTTCTTCAATGGTAGCGGTTACCGGTATGGCATCTATGAGCCGAAACTTCGTACCGACTATGGGATGTTTCTTCGGTCTGGCATTTAAGAAATATGGTATGCCGCTGCAGGCTATTATCATCGGTGAATTCGTAATCAATATTATTTTCTTCGGTTTCATCGCACTTGGTGCTCCTACAGCGATCCAGGACGTTATTACAGGATTTGCACTGCTGATTATCGTTACTCTGACAACAAAGGTTACAAAAGGCGAGATTGTCAAGTAATAGAAGGAGGAAGACAGCAATGAGTGAAGTGAGATTACAGGTAAAACATGTTTCTAAAAACTTCGGTATCACGAAGGCGTTGAAAGATGTGTCATTTAATATCAATAAAGGTGAGGTTCACGCACTGATCGGTGAAAATGGATCCGGTAAATCAACAATGACAAATATGTTGACAGGAATCTATACACTGGAAAGTGGACAGTTCATTCTGGATGGAAAAGAAGTTCATCCGAAGAACCAGGTAGAAGCAAATGAAGAAGGTATTTCTATCATCGTACAGGAACTTGGAACTCTTTCCGGACTGACGGTAGCAGAGAATATCTTCCTTGGACATGAAGATCAGTTCGTTCATCTGGGGATCAAGAATACCGCAGCAATGAACAAAAAAGCAAATGAGCTTTTACAATCCTATGGATTTGATAAGATCAAAGCAGGAGATATGATTGATGATTATAATTTCGAAGATCGTAAATTGGTTGAGATCGTAAAAGCTACATATTTTAATCCTAAGATCGTCGTTGTCGATGAGACGACAACTGCTCTTTCGCAGGAAGGACGTGAAGAACTGTACAAACAGATGAATCGTGTTCGTGACAATGGAAATACGGTTATCTTTATTTCCCATGACCTTCCGGAAATTCTTGACAAATCCGATACAATCACAATCCTCCGGGATGGTGTATATATCGATACGGTTAAGAGTGCAGATGTGAACGAAGATGATCTGAAGAAGCTGATGGTTGGACGTGAGGTAACAGGTGATTACTATCGTTCAGACTATGGTGAAAAAGTATCAGATGAAGTTGTATTATCCGTAAAGAATGTTACAGTTCCAGGACTGATCGAAGATATCAGCTTTGATTTACACAAAGGAGAGATCCTTGGATTCGGTGGTCTGTCAGAATCAGGTATGCATGAGATCGGTAAAGCAATCTTCGGTGCATCTTATGACAGAGAAGGTGAAGTTGTTCTGGCTGACGGAACACACATCAACGATATTCCTACAGCAATTAAGCACAGCATTGCTTATACATCCAAAGACCGTGACAATGAGTCGGTTGTGCTGAATCAGAGTATCGGTGACAATATCTGCTTACCATCATTAGATGAACTTGCTAATAAAGCACATATATTAAGCGATAAGAAACGTAGAGAGTTTGCCGATAAATATGCAAAACAGATGTCTGTAAAGATGAATGATGTAAACCAGTTCGTTTCAAATCTGTCCGGTGGTAACAAACAGAAAGTTGTTCTTGCAAGATGGATCGGAAAAGATTCTGATATCGTTGTTCTGGACAGTCCTACCCGAGGAATCGATATTAAGGTAAAACAGGACATCTATCAGTTGATGAACCAGATGAGAAAGAACGGTAAATCCATCATCATGATCTCAGAAGAGTTGATGGAGCTGATTGGTATGAGTGATCGTATCATTATTATGAAAGATGGAAAAATCAGTGGAGAACTTGAACGTAATCAGAACCTGGATGAAAATGGTCTGATTTCGATGATGGTATAAGGAGGCAACTATGGGAAGTCAAGTAAGTGCAAAAACAAACGATAAGGAGCAGCAGCTTAAGAAAGCGTCTAAGATGGCGATGGTTCGTGCGCTCCTGCCAATCGTAGGATTGGTTGTTATTTTCCTGCTGTTCAATGTCCTGACAGATTTCCGTATGATGGGAAATATGTCACTGGCATTCTCGCAGGTATATGTTACAATGATTGCAGCTATGGGCGTATTCTTCATTATGACGATGGGCGGCCTGGACTTTTCTCAGGGATCTATCCTTGGAATTGCTTCAATCATTGTATGTATTCTTTCAAAACATGGAATTGCAATTGCAATTCTTGGTGGTATTGCATCAGGTGCGATCATCGGTGCGATCAACGGATTCTTCTATGTATACCGTAAGATCAAATCATTCATTGTTACAATTTGTACCATGTTCTTATTCCGTGGATTTATCAAATATATGACAACGAATGCACCTGTTTCCGGTTCTGCAACATTGATCAATTATGACAGTACAGGATTCAAAGTGGCTTGTACAGTAGTTGTTCTGGTTATTGGATTTATCGCATTCCGTTATACAAAATTCGGAACATATTTAAAAGCGATCGGAGCCGGTGAAAAAGCAGCAATGTTCTCAGGAATCCGTACAGACAGAATGAAATTCCTCATGTATGTACTGGCAGGTGCACTGACAGGATTTGCAGCATTTATCAACGTTATCAAGGTCGGATCTGTTACATCTTCCGGTGGTAACCAGTTAGAGACACAGATTCTGATCGCTCTGGTATTAGGTGGTATGCCTATTTCCGGTGGAGCCAAGGTAAGATTTGAAAATATCGTTGTTGGATCTCTTCTTTACGTCGTACTGAACAGTGGATTGACAATGATGGGATTCTCAACACAGATGATGCAGCTGATCCAGGGAGTTGTATTCCTGATCTTCGTAGCAGTATTCGCAGACCGTGAATCACTTACAGTTATCAAATAATAAAATTATTTATTCATTACGGGCAAAGGCATTCTTTGATGTTTTTGCCCGTAATTGGTATATGGAGAGGTTATGAAGAACACGAATCAGGAAGGCTTAAAATATCAAAAATTATATAACTGGGCACATACCTTGATTACGAGTGGAGTGATCAAGAGTATGGATAAGTTTCCTTCAGAGACGAGTCTGCAGAAGAAATTTGGCTATTCCAGACAGACCGTAAGGACAGCACTGCAGCAGCTGGAAGAAGAAGGTCTGATCACCCGTGTGAGGGGAAGTGGAACGTATGTGTCTTATGAGGGACAGTTGATTGATGACAACCGTCCGCAGGTAGGGTTACTTTTGAGCTATTATTCCGAATATCTCTTTCCAGAGGTATATGACGGAATAGAATCATCCCTGAGCGAAAAAGGATATCGGATTGGTGTAGCGGTTACCAAGAATCGTCTGAATGATGAGGCAGCGTATCTGGAAGGAATGCTTAAGAACAATGTATCAGGACTGATCATAGAAGGGTCACGCTCTGCATTTCCGAACCCGAATATCCGTCTGTATGAAGAGATTAAGAAAAGAAATATCCCTACAATTTTTATTCATAACCATTATGAAAATATGGCATTTGACAGTGTGGAAACGTCTGATACACGGGCAGCGTATGAACTTACCAGGATATTGATCGAACATGGACACCGGAAAATCGGAGGAATCCTGAAATATGATGACATGCAGGGGATTGCACGTTATAAGGGATTTATACAGTGTATGTCCGATTATGGCATCAAATACGATGACGACTGTATCCGCTGGTATTCCACAAGAGAAATGGAAGATAAGTTCAGTAAAAAAGGACTTGCACATATTTACCGTCATACCAGGGATTGTACAGCACTTCTGATCTACAATGACGAAGTCGCATGGGTGTATCTGGAGTTCCTGGAAGAAAGGGGAATACATGTTCCGGAAGATCTGTCTGTTGTATCCTTTGATGATGCGGAATTACAGGATACGACAGATATAAAATTGCTCTCTGCCATACATCCGAAAAATAAGCTGGGGCGGATTACGGGAAATCATCTGCTGCGTATGATGGATGATGAGAACTGGCAGACAAAGAATTATGCATATCGCTTTCCAGCAAAATTAAATGACGGAAATTCGGTGAGAAAGTTATAAAAAAATAAATGAGTGGATTGACAGAATATGTGAATGGTGATATTATATCAATATAGTATGTTACTTGTTAGTGAACGAGGCATTAACTATGTATAAATTAGTAGTATTTATGCAGAGTTAGTGTCTCGTTTTTGTACTTATAATGATGTGAAAATCATCATCACGTATAGCATCTTCAAAAGAGCCTACACTATGCATAGATACCTGTACAAAGAAAAGGAGAAAAACTATGAAAGACAAAATCTTTGGCGTATTGCAAAGAGTAGGGCGAAGCTTCATGCTCCCGATCGCAATCCTTCCGGTAGCAGGATTGCTCCTTGGCCTTGGTAGTTCTTTTACCAATGCCACAACGATCGCAACTTATGGACTGCAGGGAATCTTAGGAGAAGGAACACTTCTTCATTCGCTGCTGATCATCATGAACAAAGTCGGAAGTGCAATTTTCGACAACCTTCCGCTTATCTTTGCCGTTGGTGTAGCCATCGGTATGGCAAAGAAGGAGAAAGAAGTTGCAGCGTTATCTGCACTGATCGCATACTTTGTTATGCACATTTCTATTAACAGTATGCTTGAAATCAGTGGTAAGATCGCGGCAGACGGAACCATTTCCAAGAATGTGCTAGAAGGAACGATTGCTTCGGTATGTGGAATTAATACACTGCAGATGGGTGTGTTTGGCGGTATCATTGTAGGTCTTGGTGTTGCGGCACTTCACAACCGTTTCCACAAGATCGTACTGCCGAATGCGTTATCATTCTTCGGCGGTTCCAGATTCGTACCGATCATTTCAACGATTACTTATATGTTCGTCGGAATCGCAATGTATTTCGTATGGCCAATCGTGCAGAACGGTATCTATGCACTGGGTAGTCTGGTAACAGGAACGGGTTACTTTGGAACACTGATCTTCGGTATTGTAAAACGTGCACTGATCCCATTCGGTCTGCACCATGTATTCTATCTTCCATTCTGGCAGACAGCTGTCGGCGGAACGATGGAAGTCGGCGGAAAGCTGATCCAGGGAGGTCAGAATATCTTCTTCGCACAGCTTGCTGATTCTGCACATATTACGCATTTCAGCGCAGATGCAACGAGATATTTCTCAGGTGAGTTCATCTTCATGATCTTCGGACTTCCGGGAGCGGCACTTGCAATGTACCGTACAGCAAAACCAGAGAAGAAAAAAGCAGCAGGCGGACTTCTTCTTTCCGCAGCACTGACATGTATGTTAACAGGTATCACAGAGCCTCTGGAGTTCTCTTTCCTGTTCGTAGCACCGGTTCTTTTTGCAGTGCAGGTGGTACTGGCAGGTAGTGCATACATGATCGCACATATCCTGAATATTGCGGTAGGACTTACATTCTCCGGTGGATTCTTAGATCTTCTGTTATTCGGTATCCTTCAGGGAAATGCGAAGACAAGCTGGATCAGAATCATTCCGGTAGGAATTATCTATTTCTTCCTGTATTACTTTATCTTCTCATTCCTGATCAAGAAGTTAGATCTCAAGACACCGGGACGTGAAGATGATGACGAAGAGACAAAGCTTTATACAAAAGCAGATGTAAATGCGAGAAAAGCAGGCAATACGGAAGCTGGTGCAACAGCTGGTTCGGAAGATTCACTGAGTGCGGAGATCACAAGAGGACTTGGAGGATCTGTGAACATTGAAGATGTAGACTGCTGTGCGACAAGACTTCGTTGTACGGTAAGCAATCCGGATCTGGTAAATGATGGAATCTTAAAGGCGACCGGAGCATCGGGCGTGGTACACCGTGGACAGGGCGTACAGGTCATTTACGGGCCGAGTGTGACAGTTATTAAGGCGGACCTGGAAGATTATCTGGAACATGCGCCAAAAGAGCTGTATGAGCCACAGAAGGATACAGAAAGTACTGGTCAGAATGCATCAGAAGATGCTACAATAGAAGACAAGGCAGGAGAAAAGAAAGTAGTAGATACAATCGTGATCTCAAGTCCAATCACAGGACTTGCGGCAGATCTTTCCACAACGCCGGATGAAGCATTTGCCGGACGTATGATGGGAGACGGTGCTGTTGTGACACCGGAAGATGCGATCGTAAGAGCACCGGAAGACGGAGAAGTATGCTTCGTATTCGATACCAAGCATGCGATCGGATTCATGACAGAATCCGGAGTAAGCCTTCTGATTCATGTTGGCATTGATACAGTAAAACTGGACGGAAAAGGATTCGAGTGCTTCGTTGAGAACGGACAGGCAGTGAGGAAGGGTGATCCGATGCTGAAGTTGGATCTGGATTATCTGAGAGAGAATGCACCGTCTGTAGCATCACCGGTTCTCTGCACAGAGCTGGAAGACAACCAGAAGATCCGTCTTCTGAATGAAGGTGAGATCAAGGCAGGAGATGAGCTTTTCGCGATTGATATCTATGAAGCGTAAAAGAATCTAATGTGGAAATGCGAGTGGGGATATGATGTACAGGATAGAAAAAGTTTTAAATCATAATACTGTAATGGCCATCCATCAGGATGATCACAAAGAAGTCCTGATCATGGGAAAGGGAGTCGGATTCGGCAGGAAAGTTGCAGAAAGAATCGAAGTAAGACCAGAAGACCGTTTATATTCTCTCCAAAAATATAAAGAACGGGGCGGGGCAAAAGAAATCGTAAAGTCCATCGCACCGGAATTCTTAGAAGTAACGAATGCCGTGCTCGACGAGGCGGAAAAGATATTCGGGAAGATTGACCGTATGGTATTGTTCCCGCTTGCAGACCATATTGCATTTGCAGTAAAACGTATTCAGAATCATGAGCAGATCAGTAATCCGCTCACAGAGGATATCCGTGTATTATTTCACATGGAATTCAAAGCGGCAGAAAGTATCCGCCCGCTTCTTCAAAAGCAGTTTGGCATTGATATAGAAGATGATGAGGTTGGATATGTGGCTCTTCACATTCATTCGGCGATAGAGGATGAGAAAGTATCGCAGGCGATGCAGATGGCAAGATCTGTCAGAGAGTGTATCAGCATGGTAGAAGAAGCAATCGGAAAGCCGATCGATATCGCATCGTTATCCTATAACCGTCTGATGAACCATATCCGTTATATGGTAGCAAGAGCCTTAAGCGGTGAGAAGCTGAAGGTGAATATGAATGATTACATGGAAGTGAAATTTCCAGAATCGTTTGGAATGGCACAGGCAGTCTGTGATCAGGTAGGTGAGAGCCTTGGTGTGAAATTAGAAGAAGTCGAGACAGGATATTTGGCGATGCATATTGAAAGAGTCGCTAATGACGAGCGCGAAATAGAAGAATAGAGCACTTCTGAAAATGGCAGAAAATACGCAAAAATAAGTTTTTTTGAAAAAAATAAAAAAAATTCAAAAAAACACTTGCAAAAGGTATTGTGTTATGATAATATAAATCTCGGTCACGCAAGAGAAATAAAAAACACAAAACAGTGACTGAGATATGGCTCCATGGTCAAGCGGTTAAGACATCGCCCTTTCACGGCGGTAACACGGGTTCGATTCCCGTTGGAGTCATTTTAATTAAATATGGCGCAGTAGCCAAGTGGTAAGGCAATGGTCTGCAACACCAGTATCCACCGGTTCAAATCCGGTCTGCGCCTCTCCTGAAGGGCCTCAGAAACTTCTTGTTTCTGGGGTTTTTTCTTGTCCAGAAACAACTCTGTGTAACAAACCTATATATCGCTGAAACCCGCATAAAATCGAGGGTTACAGGGATTTTCCTATGCTTCAAAATAGCTATTCTAATACCACTCTATCAATAAAATATCATTCAAAGTCCTTTTCATTGTAATATTTTGCTTTATTCAGTTTTTCTTAGAAAGCTCCGTTAGAAACCGTTTCAAAACGAATAAAATCACCTCATAAGGTGGTAAAATGGTGGAAGGGCAATGGTACTTATTGTCTTCATCTGGATGCAGATACGTTTTTATGATGACCTTGTAATCATCGCCCATGATAGCTGCTACTGTTTTGATATCTCTCAGATTTTTTGTTTTCTCAAGCAGTTTTGTTGCAAAGGTATGTCTGAGGGAATGAGTACCGTAGTGCTGCA
>ENA-ORSQ01000260-ORSQ01000260.1-human-gut-metagenome-genome-assembly--contig:-NODE-260-length-38159-cov-5.178564_pt1 | contig 38159 bp, 67 predicted proteins | sample MGYA00241900_ERZ509164 | MGnify/ENA primary metagenome ERZ509164 (study PRJEB26280, sample SAMEA2338807) | human gut metagenome | biome: human gut; feature: human-associated habitat; material: faeces...
GGCCCGCCGCCGTTGATGTAGGCCTCCTTGACCGAGTCCTCCCACTCGCGGTCGGCCTTGGCCTTGTAGACGCGCCGCCGCTTGAAGTCGGTTCGGGGTCGGCCCTGGCCACGAACCTTCCCGTAGACCTCGAACGTGAACTCCATCACAGCACCGCCTCAGTGAACCCGTCGAACCGCGACTTCGCCAGCTTGAACGACAAGCTTGGGTCGCGCTCCATCGCGATGCGGGCGAGGGCTGGTGCGTGGCCGTTCCTCACGCTCACATGGCGCACGGCCCGCAGCATCTGCACCATGAAGTTCGGCGACACGCCCTCGTTGTTCCTGGCGAGGTCGATGTACCACTCGAAGTCCTCGGGATGCTCGTCAACCCACTCGCGGGCCTTGGCCCACTCGATCTCGTCCTTGTCGCCCAGGCAAAGCTCCGATTGGTTGCTGGGCGGCTTTCCGCAGTCGATCATGGCTCCTCCTAGAAATCGTAATCCTCGTCGGAAAGCTCGGCCTCTTCCAACTGCTGCACGGCCTCGTGCGCCGCGCGCGACTTCTCGACCCACGAGGCAAGAACGCCAATGGCCACGGTTGCCTGATCGGAAGTCATGGTGCTCATGTCCACCGCGCCGACGGCCGCGAGCGACTTCGATGCGAAGAGCGCTCCGAGCACCTCCGGCTCGCCCTTTCCGCACAGCTCGGCGAACTGGGCGGCCAGCGCGTCGATCTCCCTCATCTGCTCGTCGCTCATCATCTCCACGAAATCGGCCTCGGCAACGACGTTTGAAACGTCGCTCTGAGGCTCTGAGACGGCTTCTGAGGTGCCGTTTGCATTTTCCGCGACGACTTCCCCGGCCTTGCCCATCTCCTCCTCTCCGTAGAGGCCCTGGAAGTCGTCGGGGAAAGCCTCGCGTAGGGCGTGGCACATGGCGACCTTCCGGATCATCGTCCCCGGCATCTTCGCCCAGTTGCTCTTGCCGGTGGAGTACTCGGACATCGCAACCTCGTCGTAGATCGGGACGCGGTAGCCCTGGACGTACACCTTGCACCATCCGCCGATGAGCTGCCAGCCCTGTATGGGCATCGAGCCCTCGCGCTGGACGATCTGGCCCTCGGGCGTGAGAAACGTCACGCCAGCCTCCATGCCCTCGAACTTCGGGTTGGCCTGGGCGCGCTTGGTGAACACCTCCTTGCTCGTTATGATCGACAACGGGCCGTTGCCGTACTTCACGAGGTGGACATCCTTCGTGAACGGGTCGAGGTGCTGCGCCTGGCACAGTGCCATGGCGAACGCAAGCTCCTTGTCGGTCGCCTGGGGGCAGAGCGTGTTGCGCACCTCCTCGGCGGTGAACTGAACAACCTCCCCGCTGCGCTCGAACTTGACGATCTCGTTTGCCATCCTGACTCCTTTCCCCGGTTTAGGTTGCTTTTTGGCTTGCTTTTTCGGTTGCTGCTCGTAATAGGCCCGCTCCACGTATCGCGGGATGCCGGTGAGGCGGGCCTCGTTGTCGTCAAAGTAGCTCATATCTACGCCCGCTCGATGCTCTGGGCATTTCCGTCCTCGACGGTGAAGCGGTACTCGGTGACCGCGAACCGCTGCGAGGGGAAGTCGAAGCCCATCCATGCGATCAGCACCTCCGCGCCCTCGCGGATGTTGGCGCTGCTGATGATCTCGTTGGCGGCGGCGGCGACGTGTCCCATGGTGTCGATCTCGGCCACGCGGCTCTTACCGTTCTCGTTGATGTGGGCCATGTAGTGCATTTCGTGCTCCTTTCCTTTTCGGTGTGACCTCATTGTATCATGAAGTTATATCATGGTCAACAACTTTTTTAAAAATTCGGGGCCAGCTTGCTAAAGGCCGACCCCCTGCTGTTCGCGCAACCTCGCGGCTTCCGATCTTCACCGCTCGCATTGATCGCGAAAATAAAATACCTCGTGTTTTAACTAAAGTCAACCGACTTTCACCAGATAATCGCTCGCCTCCGGCTTTCCCGTATGCTTGCCGACGGCGATATAGCGGCGCTTTCCGCTTGCTCCTATATAGGTTCCCCACACGTATCCGTCGGCAATGGTGTACGTGTCGTCGAGAACGACGGTCTGGCCCTTGGAGTAGCTCGCGACAACGCTGCCGGACATGCTGGGCCTGCTCCTTACGTTGAGCTTCGAAACCGTGCACCTGTACCTCCCGCCGAACCTCGATGCAGGCTTTGCGGGCTTTGCGGGCTTCGCTGGCTTTTCCGGCTTCGATGCCTGAGCGCCGATCCCGAACGCACCGAGGATGCCAGCCGCCACCTCGTCCATGTCGGCGATGAACGTCTCGCGGTCTCCCTTGTTGTCAATGAAGCAGCATTCAAGGAGCCTGTAGTTGATCCCCTGCGCCTGTGCGCGATTCAGGTTCGCGAGGTTGTTTCGCTTCACCAGTTTGTCGGCACGTCCCGGGAACTTCTTCGAGATATAGCTCGCAAGGGCGTTGTCGTACTTGTCCGCCGATAGGTCGGCATCGATGATGACGTGCCCTCCCTTGGCGCTGCCGTTAGCAGCGTCCATGTGCAGCTCTACCACGGGGTCGCGCCCGACTTTCTTCTTCAGTGCCGATTTTACGAGGCCCTGGGCGTACCAGTTCTTCGAGGTGTCAAGCACCTCGACGCTGCCGCCTCCGAGCGCTTTCATCCTCGCAGCCAGCTTGCGCACGAGGTCTGCCTCATTCTTCCCGCCGCCGGATGATCCCGGATCGCCGTTGCCGTGGCCGCATATCACGTATAGCTTAGTCATTCCCAGCCCCCTTCACGATCTTCGCGACGGATGCGCCGCCGTCCACCTCCGGTATGCCTGACACGCTGGTGAGATAACTCACGACAGCGGCCAGAAGCGCAGCAGAGCCGACCATGGGCCACATCACATCGCCCATGACCGCCGATGCCCCGATCACGCCCAAGGCCGCCTGAGCAGCCGTCTTGACGGCGCGGACGGTCGCCGCCCTCGCCCATTTCCCGAACTCTCCCATTCGTCATCCTTTCTCGATGAGGTACGATTGAATCTCGTCCTGGCGCTCTTTTAGCTCGTCCTTGTGGTTGCCGTCGATTGACGATTTGATGATCGTGAGCAGGCTGCGGAGTATGATCTTCGACTCGGCGGCGTTCTTCTCGTGCCGTTTCAGATCGCGCCTGAACCGCTCCTCGTACTCCTCGTGGTCGGACAGAGCCTCGTCGATCTCGCCCTCCATCTCGTCCATGCGCTCCACCAGGGCGTTGTGCGGCCTCCTTACGATCCCGATCCACTCGCGGACGTGGTTCAGCACCGCGCCGAGCGATGCCGCAGCCGCGAGCATCACGGCGAGGTACCCCCCGCCCGCCTCCAACCATGTTCCGAAATCCAAAATGCCGCCTCTCTTATCGATTCGCCGACATTCTAGCACGAAAAAAGGGGAGCGCCGAAGCGCCCCCCTACGCGACAAGCCGCGATATGGCATCTGGCATCTTTGCGACGGCGTCTCTGCCGAGAACCGCCCGGGCACTCTCGAAGATCAACGCCCCGTAGTCCGCGACGAAGTTGCACACCCACTCCTCGGCCTCAACCCAGCAGGCGGGCCGCACCATCATGTGCAACTCTCCCACCAGGTCGTGAGACCAGATGACGCAGTGGCCGATCTCATGGACGAGCACCCTGTCCAGCAGGTCGCCCGAAAGTGACTCGTCCAGCCAGACGGTCATCTCGGACGGGTCTGTCGTCGCGAGGCATCTGAGGCCCGTCCTGTCGATCAGGCGCGGGCTTCCGCTCCCTACCATTCGGACGCGCCACCAATCGCCGTTCACGGCGAAGCCGCGCATTACGCGCCCGCCTGCTCCATCTGGTAGAGCAGGTCTTTCACGTCGGCTTTCATCTTCGCCTTGACCTCCGGGTCGGCGGCGGCCCAAATCTCGCCCATCGCGTCCATGACCTTCTCTAGGCGCTCCTTCGGCTCGCCGTCGAAGCCCATGCGCTTGTAAGGCTCGCGTCCGTCCCTGGCCTCGTCGTAGCCCATCGGCCATGGCTCGTCCATCATACGGTCGTACCCCATGCGGCCCCTGCCCTTCGGCGCGTAGCGGCCCGAGGCGTAGCGGCGGCGGTTGTATCCCATGCGCTCCTCGTCCTCCATGTCGTAAGACTCGGCGCAGTACATCTCCGCTTCGGCGAGGTCTTTTATCATGTCAACAACCTCGCCCATCTCCGCTGCGTCCACCTTGTCGATGCCCTTGGCAAGCTCGGCGCTCGCGCAGTCGATGAGCTTGTGGCGAATGTCTCGCAGATCGTTCAACTTCTCCATGGTTCCCCCTAGCTCCAACGGCCAACGCGAAGATTCGCGTTGGCGACGGTGACGGTGGTGGTGCCGATGTTCTTAACGGTGACCGTGTCGGCCCCACGGCAGCAGGTTTTGACGATGGTTCCCGTTGCGACGTTGTTCAGGTTGCCTACGGCTGCGGTCTGCGCGGCCATGACTGTCTCGGGCAGCGTCTCGCCGTCCAGGGCGATTGCGAGCTGGGCGAGACCCACGGCGGTCGCGCCGATGTTGGCCGAGAACTCCACCTCGTATCGGGCGCACGCGGCGCTGAGCTGAACAAGGCCGCTCCCCTTGCGGTGGCACGTGTCGCAGCCCGTTTTCAAAAGCACGGTGTCGAACGTCACGGAGGCCCCGGGTGCCAGCGTCAGCGGCACGGTGTTGGTAAGCTGGATCATAGCTTTCTCCTTATCTATACGATTTCGCGAATCGTATAAGCAACGGCCCCGATCAGAGGCCGCTGCTTATACTTTTTGGATGATGTTAGCAGCCGCAGCCGTTGCCGTAGCTGTAGCCCGATCCGTTGCAGCAGTACGGGTTTGGAACCACGTAAGCGGGGGACGGGCAAGGGCGCAGCTGGTCTACCAGATAACGGTTCTGGTTGGCCTGTGACTGCGCGAGGTTCAACGCCTGAATCTGCGATGCCTGCTCATCGATGGTGCGCTGCATGCTCTTCATTTCCAATTCGCAGAACTTGTCGTTTATCGTGCGGTCGAGCTGCGCGAAGCCGCTGTTTACGGCCGTGGTGATGGCGCAGGTGTCGGTCGCCATGTCGTAGCGCACCGCGTCGATGCTGCGCTGGGTGGTGCAGCAGCAGTCGGCCAGTTGGCGGCTCACGTCGTTGATCGAGCCTTGCAGCCCGAACCCGGTCTGCATGATGTTCTGGTTGATGCCGTTGGTCTGGGCCAATGCTGCGTAAGAAGCGTCGCAGATGCCGTTGGTGATGCCGTCAAGCTTGGAGATGACAGCCTGGTTGTCGAAGCCGCGCTGGATGGCCGCGTCGGTGAAGCCAACCTGGCCGCCGCCGTTGCCGCCCCAGCCGAAGCCGTTGCCGCCCCAGCCGAACAGGGCGAAGAGGATGATCCACGCCCACCAAGACCCACCGCCAAAAGCGCCGTCGCGGTTGCCGTCGATGTCCATGACGGGCACGATGCCGTTTCCACTGAACATATATGCCTCCTAATGTCGTTTTTTGCAGTTGATATAACGACGAGGCCCCATGGTGTTTGGTGCGCGCGCTCCCCGTTGTTAACCGATGTGGAAGAACTGTTTCGCCTGAGAAAGAGCCTGCTCCTTCGTCATGCCGTAGGTTTCGATAAGGTTGTTCGCCAGCTCCTCGCCCTTCGCCGCGTCCCCGCTCTGAAGAACCTGGATATAGCTCTGTGCCTGCGGGTTGTCGGCAATGGCCGGGTTGGCCGTGAGACGTTTGAGCATGGAATCGACCATGGTTCTACTCGGAATCATCGTCTGCCGCCTTCCTGGCCGTTCTGCGGGCCTGTTTCGGTTGCGCCTGGGTGTTTCCACCTATGAGCGATTCCAGATCGTCAAGGCGGCTCAGAACGTCCGCGAGCGTCGGCCCTGCCGCCTCCTCTGGATGTTCATTACCAAGTGGCGCGTACTGCACCGTCGATATGGTGCCGTTCGGGTTCCATGCCTTGGCGAAGATGGCCGACCCGTCAGAGGTCGGGAAGAACGCAACGCTGCCGTCCATCGGAACCTCGTTCGGGACGATCTCGGAAGGAGCGCCCACCATGCGCCCCGCTATGCCCCTCGGCTGCTGCGTGAGCTGCTGTGGAGGCATGGGTGGCTGCTGGTACTGCACGGTGCCATACGGTTGCGCGAACTGCGGGAATGCAGGCTGGTACATTGGCGCTCCTTTCTACGGTGCAATCATCTCCGAAAAATGGCAAAGAAAAAGCGCCCTGAAAAGGGCGCTTAAAGTGCGGTAAAAGTGCTCGATGGTGCCCCCGGCTGGAATCGAACCAGCACGCGCGGCTTAGGAGGCCGCTGCCCTGTCCGTTGGGCGACGGGGGCGTGTTCCCTAGGCGATTGCCAGCTTGTAGCACGCGAGCATCTTGCCGGCGGCGTTGACGGCACCGCGCTCGGTCTTGTAATGCTTCGTCTCGTGCCAGATGTGCCACTTGCCGTTGTCGAGGAGCATCGTGCGGGCCTGGATTCCGCAGCAGTCGCTCACGATCTCGACGGCGACCTTAAGACCGTTTACCATCCCGTTCACTTCCAGCATTTCGGTTCCTTTCCTCGTTTCCTTCTCGGTGTGAACCTATTATATAACAGAATTATAAAGCTGGCAACAACTTTTCTCAAAAACTTTCGGGAAAAAGTAGAGCGCCCCGACGGACTGGGGCGCTCTGGGCCGGATACTGTGGGATGGATTTCCGACGGCCCCATTGTAGCACGAGAAAAGCCCCCTATGAAGGGGGCTTTTCAAAGGAGGAAAGGAGGTACGCCTTTGGTCAATATACCAGCTTGTCGTAGATTCGCGCAACCTTGCGCTTCACCTGGTGCTCTGAATAGCCGATCTCCATCGCGATCTTGGCGCGGCTCCAACCGTGCGCGAAGATCATCCAGGCGATCTCGCGCTCCTCGTCGGTGAGGTTCAGAAGATCAAGGTAGTTCCGCAAGTCCTCGCGCGTCTTGATCTTTCCAACGGCCTCGCGCGCCGCTTTACGATCAGGCCTCAACGCTGCCCCCTCTCTTCTTGTAGGGGCCGCGCTTCTTGCCCTTGTCGCTGCGGGTCTTGCGCGGAGCGGAGTCCTTAGAGCCTTTCGGCCTGCCAGGACTCCGCGTCGATTTCCCGCACGTCGGGCACGTTCCGCTCCCGCTACTCGATACTGCCGTCCCCTTCCTGCGCCTCCTCGTTGTCGTAGTCGTGACCTTGATCGTTTGCGTCGCCGTAGTAATCACCGCCTGCGTAAATGTTGCTGCCATTATCCTGGCTGTCTTGCGCGATTTCGCTAGTGGTTGTCGTAGTAACCTCATCGTCGTAACTCGCCACGGTCATTATAACGAAGCCCAGCATGACGACCGACACGGCCCATCCTACGATTAGCCAACGGATAAACCTCGCCGACCGCTCCACCTGCGCCTCGAAGGTCGCCATGGACACCCGTTCGATTCCGTTCTGCGTCATCTCATTCCTTTCGTCGTTCCTACGGTGTTACCCGATTATATAACGACGTTTAACTATGGTCAACTACTTTTCTTGATCGAGAATCGCCTGAACCGCCTCGCGCTTCTGCTTCGGAACGTCGTCAATGGTGATCGCTCCGCGCTTGATCCGGCGCGCATATGCCGCCGCGATAGGGTCTGCCATGTCATGCCTCCATCATCTCGTACAGGGCGCAGATCGCAGCGTCCTGCTCGTCCATTATATCAGACTGGGCCAGGTCAGTCTCATACAGCTCGCATATCGCGTCGTCTGTGGATGCGAGGTTATCTGGAAGCGAGTCGAGCATCTTCTGTCGCTCGTCTTCCCTTCTTTGTTCTTCCTCGGCCGCTTCGGCGAGCCTGTCGTGCTCATTCTTCTCGTTTTGCGTGAACGGCTCGTACACGTCGAGCATAACGATGTCTCTGAACCCTTCCCCGTTGTCGGGCCATCCGCTGAAATCGAGGTCGAGCCTCTTTCCGGTCTCGGATATTTTCGCCTCCCAGTGACCTCGCTGCGGCGAATCCACGACGATTGCGACGTCAACTCCACCAGTCTCGGGGTACTCGGCGATTACCTCCTCGTGATGGACTTCCTCTGAGTCGATGACGTACACGAAATCGACACATAAGGGAACCGCCTCAATCCTTCCGTTGTCTAGCGACGGGTTTTTTACAATGTTGAAGTCCTTGTCATAAACGATCATTCAAAATCACCCCTAAGCTGTTCTGCGCCAAGCGTAAAGGTTCTGGTACATCGGTACGTTGCTCGCAGAGCCAGTGCTCCCGACTACCTGAACCGCCTCGCCATGCTTCACGCTGATGTTCGTGTTCCCGACGTAGGAGAACGCTCCGCCCCAGTAGGACGGAAGCCATTCGGCAGCCGCAATTCCCTTCTCGTACAGGTACTTGTCTCTGCTCCGGATGTTTATGAGCGCCATGAGGCCCCCAGCTCCGTGCGAGTGCGTGTCTGAGCCGCCGGTGTTCACGTTGTTGTCCATGCGTAGGAATCTACCAGTTATCTGCGTCCAAGAGCCTCCGAACAGCGATGCTGGCGACGTGCTGTTGTACGATAGGTAGACACAACCGACGGGGTAGAGCGTATCCCTAATGAGATTGCGAAACTCCTCATTTGTTTTGCACCCAGTACCTCCGCTGGTAATAGCAAGCGCGACGTCCAACGTCAGCGGCCCCGTCATGGTGTCGCCAGCCTTGCTCACCTTGCCGGCCAATGCGGTGCCGTCTATTGCCGATTGCGCAAGGTCAACGGCGATCTTCGTCTGCGCCTGTAGCTGATCGTAGAAGTTGCTCGTGTCCAGTCTGACGAACGGAGCCACCACCCCGCACCGGGCCGAATCGAGCCGCGTGTCGGTCATCTTCTCGGCTTTGGTCTGCAACATATGCGCCGTAATATACACGTCGCACAATCCAAGCTCCCAAACCGTCTCGCTTCGAGTCAGCGTCGGCCTCACAGGGGTGTCCGACGGCGCTCCGGCCAACACGTACAGATCGATGCTCCTGGCGTCCAATGCGGAGTCCCACCGCAGGACAACGGTGTCGATCCTGTCCATCGTACCCGATGCGGTCAATGCAAGCTCGCGCTCTTCTTCCTCGTAACCAACGGTGCCGTTTATGCAGCAGCGACCGGGGGCAACCCTTACCGTCATCCCTTCTCCTGGAGAAACTTTCAACGCCGTCTCGGAATCGGTGAAGATGCCGTTGCTGAAAAACGTCTCGTACACCTCTCTGAGGTCGGACGCCTGGTAAACTCGGTCGTAGACGGGATAGCCGTCCTCCCCGATGCTCGTCGCGACCGAATCCCATGGGAATGATCTCATAGGCTCCCTACCGCCCTTCTAACGTTGCTTATGCGCTTGTTTCCCAGGCCGACCGTGACCTCGTGGCCGTCGGCCTTGAAAACCTCGTACACCTCGATTATACGGGATTCCATCTCGATTCCCAAATCTGAGAGCACCACATCGCACTTGTCGCCGAGGTCGTAGTCGGCCATGTACCCCTGATCCCCAAGAACGGAGATGTCAACGTCCTCGATCTTCGCATAGCTTAAAAGCCGCTCCATGGCCTCCTGCTTCACGGCAGCTTCGAAGTCTGCCGAAGCCTGCCCCTCCTCGGGATGGCTCGCCCTCATATCAACGACGATCTTCCGCTTGCGAACGCCGTTGCTGAGATCGATGTAAAGCGTCCGCTGCTCCACATTGCCGCCCTCGCGCCCGTCGCATGGGATGACTGCGTAGTTCTTCCAGTCGCTCTCGTCAAAATCGACCGACCTCCCAGCGAGGTTGCCGAACTCCAACGAGAAAACCTGGCGGCTGTTCTCGTTCTGCGACTGCGTGCGATCGGTTCCCTGCCACACTCCGAACCTCAATGTGTTCGCGGCGAAGTCGTAGGCCACCCGGTACGATAGCTCGCGGCTCTCCAAAATGCTGTACAACTTCTCACCCAGGCTGTCGTCCGAGAAATCGCTCTGCGTCCTGTCCCCCAGCAGCGGCGAGTTTGCCGTGGCGAGCGACACGGGTATGTCCTCCCTGTATCGCTCGAAGATGGCTCGCACCGCCGTCTCTGTTTTCTGCGAGTCGCCGATGTATCGAGGATAGCACACCTTCTCGTCGAGCATCTTCTCGGCGAAGAAACCGCCTATGAGAACCTTGTCGGGGTCGTTTTCCGTCGAGTAAACACGCTGCACCATCCCAAGCTCGCTTCGCTGCGGCGAGCCGATGTAGGCCCATGATGGATCGTAGGCCGATAGCGGAAGCTGCATCTCGAAGTCCCCAGCCTCGTAGTACTTACGCGACCATTGCAAATTGTCGTATGGTATCCCCGCCATTACAAGGTTGAAATCGGAGTCCAGGGCGTAAACGTCCATGTCACACCCCCAGATACTGCTTGTTGTAGCGTATCACGACGCTCATGTTCTGATATCCGTCGTCGGCGTCGAACTCTACCGTTGTGCTGCCGGGGTCGATCATCATGTCGAGGATCGAGCTGTTGCGGTCGAGCAGGTTCATCGCGTTCTCGCCGTTGAATGTGATCCTCGGCGGTCGCCCCGACGCATCGAGCGCGACCACATCGCCTTTTTCCATGCTCGTTATGAGCCGCACGGTGCCGTTCCCGATTCGAAGCAGCGGGTTCAGAACTTCACCCGTCGCGGTGATCGTTGCCCTCATGCCGCTCGGAACGTCTCCGTCGTTGAGAATGTCAACCGTTTTCGCGAACAAACGGGTTCCGACGATAAAGCCCTTGTTCACGTGGGCCGTTGACTCGGGAAGGAACGACATGAACGGGAAGCCGAAGCTCGGCACGATCTCTGCGATATCCTTGCCGAAGTCGTTGACGCTCAGAAGATAGGGGTTCGGGCATAGCACAGTCCACTCGATCTCAACGGGGTCGTAGATGTTCCCCTCGCTCGCCCTGAAGCCGATCTGCTCCCCGCCGCACCACCTCGTGCGGCCCATGTAGGTAAGATAGACCTTGAAACTGTGCTTCGGGTTGAAAAACCGTATCGCCTGCGCCCTCAGATCCTCGTTGTCGCGCGAGTTCCCCACGACGGCCTTGATGGTGCGGTCGCACGATGCCACGCGCTTAGAGGTGACGAGAGCGCCGTCGTACGACGGAATCTCCACCGACGACACGGAATAGGGGAGGTTGGCCCAGTTCTCGAGGCCGTCCTTCGGTATGCGCCACGCCCCGTCCCCGAGCGTGAGCTCCTGCCCGTCGCTGCGCACGATTCGGGCGTAAACGTCTCCGATTGCCATCCTACCTCCGTCCCGCCAGCCCGTAGCGCTGCTGCATCCTCATCGTCCTAGCGATCTGATCTGGCGACAGCACGGGCTGGTTGAAGTTCACCGTCTGGTTGTTCGTCGTGGCCCCCATTGTACCAGCTTGCGCGGCGACAACCATGGCGCTCATGCCCTTCTCGATGCTGGCCTCGATCTGCGCCATGGGGTCGATGTCCTCGAAGCCCACGACGAGGCCGCGCGCCGCCGCCCTGCCGCTCCTGGCCGTTTTCTCCCATGCCACGCCGTCGCTTCCGCCCTCGGCGTCGATGGCATCTATGGCCGACCTCGCGAGCCTCCCGGCCCTGTTCTTGACGAGGTTCTCGCTCGCCGCGATTCCGACCGCCAATCCCTCGCCGGCGAAACGGCCAGACTCGATGGTTGTGCGCCACGGCGAGCCTTGCCTTCCTACGCTCTTGATCTTGTCGATGGCGCTTTGAGCGAGGCTAGCCGCTCCCCTGATGACACCCGACAGCATAGACCCCATGCCGTCGATGAACCCTTGGCCGAGGTTCTTTCCCGAAGCCCTGGCCTCGCCGCTCTTGTTCATCTTCGATGCCGCAGAGCTGCCGATCTCCGATGCCTTCGCGTTCGCCAGCGGCTTTTTGCTCGTCATTCCAGAGATGTATGCCGATCCTCCGCCCTGTCCTGCCCTGGCGTAGGGGCCTGAAGCTCCGTTCTGCGACTGTGCGCCGCTCGCGCCAGACTGCGCGACTGCGGTTCCCGTAGTGGTCATGAGCGGCTTCTTCGCGTTCATTGCCGCGATCTCGGCGTTGACCGCATCGGTTCCGGCCCTCGTGCCGCCCGTCTTTCCGGCGACCCTCGCCGACTCGGTTGCCCCGTTCATCCCGCCGGTCATCTCCGAATTGACGAGTGGCATCTTCGCCCGCGCCTCGGAAGCCATGGCCGCCACCGTGTCGGATGCCATCGTCGTGGCCTGCGCCGTGGCCGTCTCTGAGTTATCGGCCATGCCCCGGCCGTACTGCGCGTCTATGTCGCTTCCGCTGGCGTATGCCTGCTCGCCACCGGCGGCGATCTCGGCTCCCGCGCCCTCGCGCATGAGTCCCGCGCTTGTTATGGCCGCCTCGCTTCCGGCGCTCATTCCGGCCGCCCACTCGTCGGCGAGCGTCGTAAGCTTTCCCGACGTGTCATCGACGAGGGCCTGCACCTGCCGCCCGTACTCGGGGCCGAGAGAAGCCATGTACTGGATGAATCGGCGCTCCGACTCGCTTCCGGCCCTGTCGTACAGCGTCGTGATGTTCGATGACCAGTTCTCGGTGGCCCTGCGGTTCTCCGCCAGCGTCTCGATCATATCGTCGAGCGTCGCATCTGACGCTTCCTCGATCTTATCGAAGGCATTGGCGGTCTTTCCCGCCACGTCCTCGACCGAGCTTGCGAGATCGGATGCGGAAACGCCAGTGTCCCCCAACTTGAGCGCAAGCTGCTCGGCGCTCATCCCGCTGTCGGACAGGGCGCGGGCAAAGGTCGATGACTTCTTCGCCGCCTCGCCGATCTCCTTGAGAATGCCCTCGTTGGCCTCGCGGAGAGTCTGGGCAGACGCAGCAGCTCCGTCCATGGCCTCGGCGTTCTCGGCGTTCGCCTGTGCGGCATCTCCCGTCGCCTGGGCGTTGCCCTGTACGGCGGCGGTCGAGTCGGTCATCATCTGGTAGAGCCGATCTTCGGTCTCCCTCGCCGCATCGGTCGCCTCGGACTGCGCGTCCCGCTGGTCTTTCAGCTCGTTCGCAGATGCAGCGGCGAAGTCCTCGAACACGCGAACGTCGCCGAGTTGCAGCGTGTACCCCTCGTCAACGCCCTGCAACTTCTCGGTTATGGAAGCTAGTTCCTCCTCCTGCTTGATTCGGTTCTGGACGGCCTGCTGGTAAGCCTCCTGGTAAGCCTGGGCCTCGGCGTTCTTCTTCCACGCCTCGGAGTTCTTCTTCAGCTCTCCCGTGCTCACGTTGAGCTGCCCGTTCACGGCGTCAACGACCTCGTAGGTCGTCCCGCAGGTGTCGTTCAGCCCATCGACAGCGGCGGTAAGCTCGCCCTGCTCCTTGGCGGTGAGGTTCGACTTCCCGGCCAATCGCTCGATGGTGGCCGTGTAGGTGTCAACGAGAGAGTTGCTCGCCTTGACGTCGGTGAATGCGTCTCCTATGGAGTCGGCGAGATCGGCCTGGGCCTTGATTGCATCGCGCGATGACTGCACGATCTCCGAAGCGCTGCGCTCGTAGTCGTCGGCGACCTGCTGTATGCCGCCCGACGACTCGCCTATGCGGTTCAGAGCGCCGCTGAGGCCGTCAGTGGCCGTCTCCAATGTCTCGGCGTTCTCAGCCGCCTTCCTGAAGCTGTCGGCGATGCTCATGACGGCTGAGATTATCGCAACGGGTGCCATGGTGCGTATGGCCTTGCCCGCAACGTCCGCGGCCTTGCCCATAAGCTCAGATGCCGCAGCAGATGCCTTCTGCGCGACCGCGTGGGCCTTCACCGCGACGGTCGAGTTAGCGATGGTCGCGCGGAGCCTGCTCTGGGTCGTCTGGTACGTCCCAGTGGCAGCGTTGAATCGCTGGTACGCCACAGTTCCATCGCTCTTGATGACTCGAAAGTAACGGGTAAACTCGGTCGTGTTAAGCGCCGCCGCCTTTGCCGCGAGCTTCTGCGCAGCCATGACGATGTCCCAATTCTTGCGGTAGGCAACGAGGGCCACGCCGACGGTCGCGATGACGGGTGCCAGCTTGTCGAAGTTCTGCACCATCAGAGTCACGCCGGGAACAACTACGTTCGTGGCGAACTGCGTAGCGTCGCGCAACGGCTCTTTCAGGTTGTCGTAAATCTTGAGTTGAAGCTCCTCTAGAGCAGACTCGAACTCCTTGATGTCGCCCGTGAGGTTGTCCGTCATCACGTCGGCCATCGTCTCCGCCGCTCCGCTAGAGTTGTAAAGCTCGTCACGGAACGAGGCCATCTCGTCGGCCCCGGCGTTGAGCATGAGGTTCAGTCCCTTGATGGAATCGGCGGAGAACGTGGTCATGAGCGCAGCCGACTTCTCCTGGTCGCCCATGCCCTCGGTAGCCGCCGCCACGTCGCCCAAAATGGCGGTGAAGTCGCGGTAGTTGCCCTGGGAGTCCGCGATTGCAACGGTCTGATCTCCGATGGCGATTGCCCCGTCGCTGGCCTTTGCGGTCATGTCGCGCAGCACGGCGGCGAGGGCGGTGCCAGCCTCGGAACCCTTTAGGCCCTGGTTTGCCATCATGGATATGGCGGCCGATGTTGTCTCAACGTCCATTCCGGCTGCATGGGCGTTGGCCGCGACGTTCTTGAAGGCCATCCCCAGGCCGTCCACGGTGGTGTTGGCGTTGGCCTGGGCGTATGCGAGAACGTCCACCATGCGCGTCGTCTCGTCGGCCTCCATGCCGAAAGCGCTCAGGTAGTCGGTAACGAGGTCGGATGCCGCCGCCAAGTCCATCTGGCCCGCCTGGGCGAGCGACAGCACGCCTGGTAGTCCCTCCATGCTCTCGTTGGCGTCCCAGCCCGCCAGTGCCATGTACCCCAGAGCGTCCGCTGCCTCCGAGGCGCTGAACGTGGTCGATGCGCCCATCTCGCGGGCCTTGGCCTCCAGCGCGTCCAGCTCGTCGCCAGTCGCACCGGAAAGGGCCGCGACGTTGCTCATGGAATACTCGAACTTCTGGCCCGTCTCCACGATCTGGCGCGCCATGTTCGCCATGCTGAACCCGGCCACGATTCCGCCGATGGCCGCGAACGCAACCGAGAACTTCCCTTTCAACTTTTCCAGAAGGCCGCCCGATTTCTCGGTGCCTTCCTTCACGCCCGATTCTATGCCCTTGCCTGCCTTAGAGCCGACCTGCTGCGCCTCGGCCTGGATGCCCTCGTCCTTCAGCCCTACGCCGATCTCAACTTTTCCGTCGCTCATTCACCGCCTCCGTTCGTCTCGTTCCACATCAGCTCGGCGATCTTGCGGGCCTCCTCCATGGCCCGCTCCTCGCCGTAGTCGGGAAGCCTCCACGCCTCCCGCTGCTCCGCCTTGGCAGTTTCGTACTTCTTAGAGCTTTTTCTCCAAGTTCTGTGCTCGATGATCTGCGCCATCTTCGATTCCTCGGGGAGGCCGTTGAAAAGTGCCTTGAAAACGTGCCAGTGCATATAGTCGATCTCGGTGAGGTTGATGCCGTAAGCGGCCATGAAGCTCGCCACGATGTACTCCCCATCGAGAACGAAGTCGAACGCCCGCTCGCTTGAACCTCCCATGGCCCGAGGTGTCGCGTTCGGACTCGCCAGGAACTCCAAGGCGGGACGTATCCACTCGCGGTCTGTCAGCGGAGGGCTCTTCCGCTCGAAAATATCGAAGATGGCGATGCCCTCCCGCTCGTAGGCGTCCTGGAACTTAATCCACGTCCTAAAGTCTGTGTCGAGCTTGTACGTTTTCCCACCCGACTCCAACGAGTCTGGGAGCCACCGCTCGCGTAGGTCGATCATCTGCGCTCCTAACCAAAAAAAGGCCGTGGCAAAGCCGCCACGGCCCGTTCTCGAACATTAAGCCGCGGCTACTCGCTGGCCTTGGTGCTGCGGGGAGCGGAGAACGACGCGGCCTGGGCGGCGGGCGTGAAGGTCACGGCCCCCTCGGTGACGGCCACGGTTCCGCGCTCGAAGCCGCCGTTCAGCTTAAGCGTGAATGTCAGCTTGCCATCGACCGTGTTGAGGTCGGTCGGCGACACGATGGCCTTTTTCCAAATGGTGCCCTCGGTGGCCTCGCCCGTGGTCATGTCGGGGGTTCGCAGCAGCACCGGCACCTCGGCATCGCCGCCAGTGGGCATCGCCATGCAGAACGGGTACATGACGGCGAACAGCGGGTTGGCGCTGTCCAGGATGATCTCCTGGGGCAGCTCCGGCTGGTAGCTCTTTACGTAGGTCGTGTCGTTGGCCTCGTCGATGTAGCCCGACGTCTCCTCCTGCGGGTTGAATGCCAGGGCGAAGATGGTGCTCTTGTCGATCTGCACCCAGTTGTAGCCCTCTCCCTCCACCGTCTCCCCGATGGCCTCCTTCATAGTGTTCGCGTCCACGTAGGGAACGAACAGGTTGCGCGTGAGGTTTGCCATAATGGCTCCTTTCGTGTTACTTATTCTATGTAAGTTATTACCGCTTGGATGGCGTACTCGGCTAGTCCGTCATCCTGGTAGACTGCGTTAAGGCTCGGCTGGCCCTGCGCCGACTCGATGCCCACTATGGACGCACCGGGCCAATCCGGCACGTTCGCGGGGTACTGGTCATTCACCCAGTCGAGCCACGACGAGGCCAGCTTCTCGGCGTCCTCGTTCACAGGGTCGTAGCCGTCGCTCCACGCCGTCACCACCTTCAGGAAAAACGAGTAGCGCCGCTTCGCGGTGCCGTCGTTGTACGTCTCAAGGGGCGAGTCCGTGTAGCTGGTCGCCATGGTCGCCTCGCCGTCCTCGGCGATGAGGGCGTTCAGCTTGAGGTAGCCGTCAAGCTCGGGCCATCCCTTTGCCCATTCCAGCACCGCCGCAGTCTTTCCCGCCATGTCCGCCATGTCACATCATCCTAACGAAATCGGTTACGTCCCTCGCGATCTGGGCCTTGTCGATGTACCGCTCCCAATGGCTCATCGTGCCAGGTGTCGGGTGGTAGAGCCTCCCGCCGCCTTTCGCGACTCCCGCCCACTGGTAGTGCGCGTATGGAGCCGTGTAGGTCACGAGGAACGGAGACACGATGGCCGATGCGCGCAGCGGGCCGTCCTTGAACGGGACGAACCGCTCCATGAGCCTCCGCGCGTCCTCGGCGGCGAACTGCCCGACCCTGCGGTTTGTGCAAATGCGCCGAACCTTCCGAGGAATGCCCGACACGTCCACCCTCACCGACACATCGACTCCCATGGATCAGCCCTCGATGTAGTAGACCTCGGCGAACCGCAGCGCACCATCGGTTCCGTGGTCGAACCCGGCCCCCTTGGTAGCGTCTCGGAACGCCTGAACCTGGAAAGCGTCCGGCTCGTACAGCTTCACGATCTCGCGGATGTTGCTCGCAGTGATCTGCTCCGGCACCTCGCCGAGGATGACGTAATCGCCCGTGCGGACGGTGAAGGCCGTCTCGCGGACGTCCGACTTCCTCCACTCACGGTAGGGCATATAGTTCTCGGACTCGGGAATCTGCACCTGGTGCGTCGTGCCGACGGCTACTGTCCCGTTCGTCTGCACCTGCCGCGTGGCCCTCACAGACCACATGCAATGGGGGATGACAGTCGTGTAGTACATGTCCTGCTTCAGCGCCGCATCGCGGGCGTCGAGCTTGTTTACGACCGTGATGGTGTCATCGTAGATGGCCCCGAGGTCAGCTCGCATAGCCGTTGCCCCCCTCGTACGCCACCGCCGCGCTTATCCACTCCACGGGCAGCAGGTCGGCCATCCAACCGACCGACCTTTGAAGCTGCTGCTCCACCGTCTCGGAAACGTCGAAGCTGTAGCTGTCGATTCCGTTGCTGAAGCTGGTCACAAGCCCGCCCTTGGATGGCTTGGCCCCCTCGATGACGGGTGGAAGGGCCTCCACGATGGCGCAGTAGAGCGTTACCACGGGGGCGGGCAGCTCCTCTCCGTTGCGCACGGCTCGGCCCGCCCGCTCCAACGTCCAGTGGTCGATCGCAAGGTCTGCCATGGGGGCGAGGCTCTTGTACTCGTCCTCGGTCAGATCGGCCATTCCGTGCTCTTTGAAAACGTCGTAAGGTACGTACATCCCGCCCCCTCTATACTACTTCGATGCGGCCTTGCCCGTGGTGTCGGACTTTCCGGGTTCGGTCGGAACCGTGGAGGCATCGCGCAGGATGGCGAACCCGGCCGGGTCGAAGATGATCCAAGCGATCACGGCCTCCATGCGGTAGGCGACCTCGTTGTAGCGCTGAAGGTCGCGGCCCGTGCCGTCGGGGTCGCCGTAGCGGATCGGCGTGATGCCGAACTGGCGGACGTAGCCCCAGTTGAAGAGGTTCCAGTTGCCGATGATGGCCTTGATGCCCGACGGGGACGCGGCTGGAAGGAAGCGGTTGCCCGCGACGTTCGCGGACACGACGGCGTTGATGCCCTCCCAGTTCGTCATGTTCAGGCCCATGCCGAGGTCGGGGTACACGCGTTCGCCCGTCTTGCTGTTGCGCATCTTGCGCATGGCGTTGGCGTACACGCGGTCGAATGCCACGCCCGTAAGCTCGTAGTCGCCGATAACCTTGTCGGGCAGCGCGTCGAGGTCTGCCTGCATATCGGTGGTCGCGGCGACCTGGTTCGCGACGGGCACGGCGTAGGAAAGCGCCTCGGGCTTCATGGAGGTGACCACGGTGCGGTCGAGCGGGTTAGCGGCGTGGAGCGGGCCAGCGTCTACCATGTCGGCCATGGCCATGGACATCTTGTCCACGAGCTTGCGCATGATGTAGCCCTGGGCCTCCTCGTCCTTCCATTCAAGTTCGTTCGACACGCGAACGGTCACCTGGGCCTTGTGCGGCACGGACTGGACGTACTTCCAGTCGGCGTCGGAAAGGTGCTTCGGGTCGGACTCTCCCACCCACTCGGCGGCGGGGTCTTTAGTGAACACGATGTGCTCGACGTCCGTGAAGGACTCGGGCTGCTGCGGGCAGAGTGACGCGATCACGGAACGGGCGCGCACCTTCTCCACCATGTCGTCTCGAAGCTCACGCGGAAGCACGAGCTTGCTGGAACCGATAGTCAGGTTTGTTTCTGTTGCAACCATTCAGACTCCTTTAACTCCTGCCGAACAACTTGGCGGCGAACGCCTTCATCTCCGCGTCTTCGTCCGGCTTCTTGCTTGAAATGTCGTTCGCTCCGGGCATCCTCTTCGGGTCTTGCTGTGGGTTGCGCCACACGCCGTCAACGTCCCTCGTGACGGCCTCGATGGCATCAGCCGCGCCCGTGCCGACGCTCTGGCATTGCTGATAGGCCTTCTCGAACACGGTGTCGCGCATTAGGTCGTTAGCGAACTCCCGCTCGCCCAATGCCGCGTCGAAGAGCGCTCGGAAGCTGTCGCGCTTATCCGCCTCTTCCTGCGCCGCCTTTCGGTCGGCCTCGGCCTTCTCGTACTCCGCAACCTTGTCGCGCAGGGTCTGCAACTGCTCGCCGTCTCCCTCAAGGGCCTTGACCTGATCGGACAGCTCGCCGTTGGCCTTCTCAAGCTCCTTGATTCTGTCGGCCTTCTGCTGCGCCTCCGCGATGGTGCGGTAATTCTCGCCCACGGCCTTCTCGATTGCCTTTGAGGTAGCATCGTCCAGGTCGTGCTCCGCCAGAATCGCCCTGATGTCCTTCACGTGATCTCCTAACGTGTCTTTTAGCCGCCCGTCGGCGGCGGTGGATGATCTCGGCGATGAAGCCCGCCGACTGCTGGCGCGTAGTGTAGCAGAGTCGGGAATTATAAAAAAACAGCCGCCCATGGCGGGCGGCTGCTGCCTGTATCGGTATTCTGTTTTTCTCAATCCCTGACGTACACCTTTCCGTTGTTGACGTCCACGAGCGCCGTCTTTATTCCCCCGTCCCAATCGTACCCGATGAGCGTCAGGACGGAGCCGCCGCTCAGAACGGCCTCCATTCCCTGGTCGGCTCCGATTGCCCTCTGCGCCTTGCGGAGCTGTTCGGCGATCTCCAACAGCTCCGGCGCCTTTTCGTTTAGGTTCATGGCTACTCCCTACATCTCCACGCCGTAGCACTCGCGGAGGTCGGCGTTCACCTGCGCGATGCCGCCGTCCTTCTCGATGTCTGCCCAGGTGTAGTCGAACTCGTCGATGGTCTTGAAAACGATGTCAGCGAAGCCGTCATCGCCGATCTCGTCGTACATGGCCTTGATGGTGTAGTGGTTCTTGGCGTTGAGTCCGTCCACATCGACTTCGACGATGTTCTTGATGAGCTTCAGCGTTTTCATTTCCGTTCCTTTCCCTTCGGTGTGAACCTATTGTATCATAATGTTTCACGGTTGGCAACTACTTTTCTAAAAATAATTCCCCGGCGCAGGGGAACGCCGGGGACACCGTAAGGAAAGGCACTGAGGAGGGAACTGCCTCTCGGCTTGGATTATAACCCATCGCGAGTCAAACGTAAAGCTTCGTCCTCTCGTCGCGTCGCGTGAGTCCCGCTTTGCGGCTCATAGAACGGTAATAGTCAGTGTAGTCGTCTGCCCTGCTGCTCGCCGACATGGCCTCGACCTTGCGGCCCTCCTTTTCCAAAAGGTACGACTCGGCCCTGCTGCGCCTGATCTCGCGCTCTATGCCCCGCTGGTACTGGGTCGCGTCGTAACGGCTCATCTCCATTGGCTTCCCCCCTACCCCCTTGAAGCGCACCGTCTCGTTGCTCTGCGCGTTCATGGCGGCGATCTCCTCGGGCGAGTACGACGGCTTTCCGACGCTCAGGATGACGGGCGACACGGTGTGACGGCAGTTGGCCCCGGTCACCAGCGGTCGGCCAAGCGCCCCTTCGATCTCGCGCCAACGCTCAAGGCTGTACCGCTGGCCCTGGTACAGCTGATGGTCTGGGGCGCACTGGTAGTGGGCGCTCACCTCCACGCCGTCGTAGCCGAACGCCTTGGCGTGCTCGAACCTCTGGGCGGTCATGACGGTTCGGTAGCCGTCCATGATGTTGGCGCGCACCGATGCGTAAAGCTCGCGCGTGTATCCCGACTCGTAGCGGACTCTCAGGCCGTGTCCGGCAAGCTCTGCGGCCGTCCTGGCTATCTCCGTCTGGTATGCGGCCTCTCCCGCCCTCATGGCCGCCACGGCGCGGCTCACGGCCTCTCGATAGCCTTCTCGCAGCGGAACCACGTTGCCGTGCCTGTCCATGATCCCCATGACGGAGGTGCGGCACAGAGAGTCGGAGCGCTTGACGAGGTCTTTGCGGCCCTCGACGATCGCGGCCGATGCCTCGGCGCTCTCCGCTGCTCCCGAGGCTTTGTAGTAGGCGCCGGCCCACTCGCGATTCGCCTTGTCGAGCGCGTCCATGTCCTTCGCGATTGCCTGGCCGATGAGCTGCCGCCCTCGCCTCACGGCGGCCTCGATGGCGATGAAGTCCGACAGCTCCCAGGCCTCCACGTCGTACGACGCGGCCTTGCCGATCTTCCCCAGGCGCTCGGCGATGACGGCGAGAACGCCCATCTGGGCCGCCACGGCGGCCTTGTCGATGAGGTTCTCGGCCTCCTCGTCAACATCGGCCATTATTCGGCCTCCATCACTTCAAGCTCGGCGCTCGCGCCCTTCGCCGCCTTGATCTCCTCCACCCTGCGGCGGGCCTCCTCGGGGCTCTCGTCGGTCACGAACATTCGGTAGTCCACGGCGTCCATGGCCCCCACGTTGATGCCGGCTATGATGGCGTTCTGGCGGTCGCTGAACGTCTCCACGTACTCGTTAGACCAGTCGAACGCGACCTCGTAGCTGCCGATGGGGTTGATGCCGTAGTAGTTCGCCAGCACGTCCCAGGCGTAGACCAGATCGAGGATGCACTGCTCGGCGCATCCTCGGGCCGTGTCGACGAACCCCATCGTCTTCTGCTGTCTCTTGCGAACGTTGTCCACGTTCTGGTAGTTCGTATCGTTCGGGGTGCTGATGATGCCGCTCGACACGCCCACGGCCCGCTCCACGAGCTTCTCCTGCTTGTCGATGGCCTCCAGGTAAGCCAGATAGCGGATGTCCGGCGCCCACTCCTCGATCTTCGGCTCGCCCGCAGAGTCGGCGAGGGCCATGAAAAGACGCTCCTTGCCCTTCGGCATCCTGAGCACCTGGTTCCCGTTCTCCCAGTCCTTGACGAAAAGCCGCTTCGAGGCCATGATGGCCTTCTCGCTCATGTCGAACTCGTTGTGCATCTGGTCGAGCAGGTGCCGAATCTCGCGTATCGGCTCGGAGGCCCCGAAGCAGATCGGAGCGCCCTTGACCGCGTTCAGGCCGTTGGGGTCGATCACGTGCGACCTCATGCGGCCTACGAGCAGCTTGTCCACATTGGGGATGTACCACTCCTCGTCGTAGCGCTCGGCCCAGTGGGGGAACTGCGACAGCGGCAGGATCGAGCCGTTGCGGCTTACCATCATGCGGTAGCGGTTCGCCATGGCCTCGCCCGAGTCGGTGCGGTACGGCACCAGCTCCACGGCCTGCATGAGCGTGTACGCCTCGCCCGGGCGCTTCTCCCACCGATCCACGACGTAGGCGCAAGCTGTCATCTCGTCGCCGTATGTGCCGAGCACCTCGAACTCGTCGGCGCTCACAACGAGGTTCTGGACGTTGCGACCGTTCCAGGACGGAACCACGATGCAGTCCCCCGTCAGGAACGCGGCCGCCACGGTCGGGCGCAGCTTGTCGCGAACCACCCTGTCCGCGATGGAGTCAAGCCACCTCGCGCGCTCGCCATCCCCGCTGATGGGAACCGCGCTGAACATGGTCACGAGGTCGGCCAGCGACTCGCACACCTCGGCCTCGATGCTGTAGCTTCCGCCCTTGTCCAGGTAGTCGCGGAAGCCCTGGCGGTGCTCCCGCCCCTGGATTGTGGCGCCCAGCTTGTCGGCCAGGCGCGTTAGAACGTTGTCGATGATGCCCATCAGCCGCCTTTCGCTCGCCTTTGTGGCGATTATAGCAGCTTACGGCCTACTGGCCCAGCAGCTCCATACAGGCGGCCTCGTGCCGCTCCACCTGCTCCCACGTCCAGCCCCATCCGTGCACGAGATCGTGCTGAAACTCGGCCAGCGCGTTCCGAATCTCGTTCCTGCTCGCCCCGAAGCGGCTCGGCTTCCCAGGCTCCCAGCCCGCCAGCTCCTCGATGCCGCGAACGACGAGGTTCACGGCGCGCATCTCGTCGGTGCTGGTGTAATCCTCCACGTCGCACACCTCGCGCATCTCCCACGGGGTGCCGGGTTTCGGCTCCATGACCTTGCCGGCTATGACGGCGTACCCGTCGAGCTTGGCCGCTCTGGCCTTGCGGTTGAAAACGATCATCTTGTCGCGCAGTTCCTGGTTCATGATGGCTCCTTTCCTAGGCGGCGTACAGCTCGGCGTAGATGCGGTCTGACTCTTCCTCGCTCACGCGCTCGTCGATGATCTCGAAGCCGATCTCGCGGAAAATCTCGCCCTCGGGCTTGTCCCAGGTCTGGCGCATGGCCTCGATGATTCCGTTGGTGTCCATGCTGTTCATGATCTTCTTGAAGTTGTCGCGCATCTTCGTTCCTTTCCCTTCGGTGTGATACTATTGTATACCATGTTATATCAATGGTCAACACTTTTTTTCGGGAAAGTTAATATCCCATCAGCTCGAAGCGCAAAACGGTCTGGGCCGCGTACCTCATGGCGTCCATGGCGTGGTCGTACTCTTTGATCGGCTTGTCCTCAACGGCCTTCTCGTCCCATCGGTACATCCCCATCTCCTCGATGAGGCCCTGGCACCGCTCGCTGATCTTGATCTCGCCCTTGCGCAGCATAACGCCCGTGGTGCCTATGCCGTCCTTCACGTTGTTGTCCGCATCAAAGGCGCTGAACCGCCCGTGCCGAAAGATCGTCTCCTTCATGCTCCCTGCGCTGGGGTCTATGACGATCTCGCTTACGGGCCTGTCGCCCACCAGATCGGCCATGTTTGAGTAGTGCTCCTCGTCGGTGAGCCGCTGGCCCCTCTCCCGGCTGTCCCAGTAGTACTCATCGACCACGTAGGCTTTTCGAGGCGTGACCCTCCACAGCAGAGCGGCGAAGGGGTTGACGGTGCCGTAGTCAACCGACACAAACCAATGCCCGCGCCCGTCTCCCACGGCCTCCTCGTACGTGCACGTGAAGTCGCTCTCCCTGTCGAACGGGTAGACAAGTCCCTCGGTCTGCTTCCACAGCCCAAGGATGTAGCGGTCGAAGTTGACCGTGCCCTTGTATCCCGCTTCGAGGTCTCGGATGTAGTCCTCTGGGAGAAATGGGTTGTCGTACAGAGTGTAGGTCTGGCAGTAGAGGGACACGCCCGGGTTGTCTATGAACTGCTTGACGAAGTGCTTAGGCCCCTCGGGGTTGCACGAAGCGTCGCAGCGGGAGTACTCCAACGACAGGCGCGAGCGCACCAGTTGGAACACGTCAGGGTGCACGTCGCACAGCTCGTCGGAATAGGCGTACTTGATTTCGGAGCCGCGAATCTTCTTCAGCGCGCCGATGTTCTCAAGCCCCATGCAGTACGCCGTGTCTCCGAACAGCTTGACCGTGGATCGGCTGTTGATCTCGCCAACGGCGGCAGGCCCCCACAGGTTGCGCATAGGCTCCAAGACGTTGCGCTCGATGTTCTCACGCGTTGCGCCGAACAGCATGTTCAGGCCCTTCAGGCCGCGCCGCTTCATGATGTTGTCTGGTATGAGGTACTGGACGGCCAGGTGCGACTTCCCCGAGCGCACGGCCCCGCACGCGATGTTCCAGCGGGCGTTCGCCTCGCGGATGTACTGGGCCTGCTTAGGCGTTAGCTGAATCTCCACCGTATGCCGCTTCCCTGATCTTAACCACAACGCCCTCGAAGCCCTTTATGAGCTGGTCGGTGCTCTCGCGCATTGCCTCGCGCTGCAACTGCACCTCGGGGCGGGCGAACTCCTCCGGGTACTTCCGTTCGAGCCACCAGGCCGCGGCCTGCCACGTCTTAGGCTCCATTGCCGCTTTCTGGATGGCGGTGAGCATCGCGGCCTTCGCGTCGGCCTCGGCCTTTTTCAAGGCGTTAGCTAGGTTAGTTTGGTTCTCAGTCCTCGGATGGTTCACCCACTGCGAGAACGTCTCTCTGCGCACGCCTAGATACGCGGCTATGTCCTTGTCGTTCAGGCCGCGCTTCTTCATCTTGACGCAGACGGGGATGTCCTCTTTATGCAGCTTCTCCTTTGCCATGTCCCCATTCTAACACGCTCTAACGCTATCTAACGCTGCCTGACGATGTTTTCGACTGGCCTACGCACGTTATCGTACAACAGCGTCTTAGAACAGCTTAGGTGCCGCGCAGGGCCGTATCTTCTCCTCGAAGGCCCGCACGAACTCCTTCTTGATCTCGAAGCCGTAGGACTCGCGCCCCAGGTTCTCGGCTGCAAGGAGGGTGGTTCCGCTCCCAGCAACCGGGTCGATCGCCACATCCCCCGGGTCGGTGAACACCTCGATGAGCCGTTCCAGCAGCGGCACGGGCTTCTGGGTCGGGTGAACCTTCGGGGTCTTGCCGTCCTTCTGCCAGTCGAAGCAGTTCATGACCATGTGCCGCTTGCCGTCGGGGCCTGTGTTGCGGAACTTCGGCAGCTTGTCGCGGTAGAGCACTAAGCCGTACTCGCAGCAGCCAACCACTCTCATGTTAGCCTTTAGCACCTGGGCGGAGAAGTTCTTACGGAACACCAGCGGGATGTAGTTCGGGAAGCCGTACTGCGCCGCCTTCTCGATCACGTAGCCCAGCTGCTCGAAGGCGCAGAACACGACCATGCAGCCCGGCTCGTTCCTCTTTGCCTTAAGCTCGCTCGCCTTGCCCTTCGGCTCCTTCTTGAGCAGGCGATTGGCGAAATGGAAGAACTCCATGATGCGGAAGTCGTGGTCGGTGTCGAAGAACTCGCTGTTCGCCTTCTCGCTCTCCCCGTTGGCCCGATCTCCCCCCACGTACCAGCTCGGGTTGCTGCCGTAGGCGTCCTTGCCGATGTTGTACGGGATATCGGCGATGACGAGCTGGGCCTTGGGGATCTGATACCGCTTGAAGTTTTGGAAGTGGTCGTTGAACATCTCCATTACGCCACCAGCTCCCGGCGCTCGGTGTACGTCAGGCGCTCGCTTCCGTACTTCGCGCGAATGTCGCCCATCGTGGAGCGGCCACGGCTCCAACGGGCGCCGTCCTCCTTATGGTGCCAGTGCCACATTCCCTTGTTGCGGCTCCAACGGCACCCGAGGGCCTTCAACTCGTCCCTGTGGGGCATGGTGTCCCCTCCTATCCACATCCACGAGCCGCACAGCTCGATGTCCAGGCCCTCCATGACGATCAGCTTGGAGACGATCTCGCGGAACTCCTCGGGCGTCTCGGTGGTCGCTTTGGCCTCGTCGTTCTCGGCTGCGGCGTTCTGGCGGCGCTTAAGCACCTCGAAAACGCGGTCGTGCTCGGCGTTGATCTCCTGCATGGTGCGCACGTCGCCGCCCATGTCGGGGTGGTGCTCCATCACGAGGGCCTTGTAGGCCGACTTAAGCTCGTTTAGGTCGCGGCAGTTGTCGAAGTACATCCTCGTTCCTTTCCTCGGTGTATCCTAATAATACCACAACGTTACACAGTAGGCAATAGAAAAATTAAAATAATTCCCCCGAGTTGGGGGAATTAAAATCAAACGCCCTTGATCGGGCAACGAACTATAGGGTGGGAGAAATCGTACTTCTCCGCAAACTCGTAGCGCTGTTTGCTTCCGTCTCGGTTTCTCGAAAGGCCGCTTTTCGTGCTCGTTCCCCTGACGATCTCGCTTCCCCATTTTGCCTTGAACCGTTTGAACTGCTCGAACTCCGTCCGCTGGTTTCTTCGAACCGACGTTCCGCCCTGCAAGTTACCGAAATCTCCGATCACGTGTGCGAAGTTGATGGTGAGGATGCCCCTGTACTCGTTCTGCTGTTGCAAGTTCATGTCGTAATCCTCTTTAAGCGGAAGAGACTCGTCGAATCGCAGTTTGTCCTCCACGAACACCATGAACTGGCCTACGGCGCTCTTCGTCGTAGAGAACGGCAGGTAATGCTGGTAAAGCATCTTATCCTGGTTGTAATTTACCCCCCACATTCCGAAACCCCAATCGCGGCACAACTGGGTGCCGTATGCGATGAAATTAGGGAACTCGTCGCGAGTTATGGTCTTCTGGACGTACCCGAAGCCGTCATCAGATTCAGGAGAGAACCATTTTAAAGCCGAAACATCATCGTCCATCATCACCACCACGTCTGCCCCGGCCCCGAACTCTTAATCTAAGATGTAGTTCCTAACGCGAGGTAGATTCCCCTGTACCCCGTCTGCGCAAGGCACCACAACGCCGTTGCAACCGTTGGCCCTCTCGTATTCGCCTGCCTCGTCGGGGTGGACATAGATGCGTGTCTCGGGGATGTACCGTGCCGTCCTGCACTCTGGGCGCTTGTAAGACGGGCAGGCAACCGAGATTTTAAGTCCGTCGAACTCGATCATTCATCCATCATCCCCAACGCCTTGGCGTTCTCGATGATGATGCGCATGGCATCTACTCCATCGACCACGCGTCCAAGCCCCGTGAACTTGAACTTCTCGTTGACATTCCCGTCTTTTCTTGATGGTAGAGCCTGTTCGTTTCGCAACCCAAGAACGCTTGACGCGTTGAGCCAATCTTTCTCCGTGCGAAACTTGAGAACAACGTAGTTGCTCTCCTCATCGATGAACCGCGCGAACGGTGTAGTTCCCTGCACGTACTCGTTCACCGCCTCATCGACCTCTAGCTCTTCCCCTGCGTGATCGAGGTAGAACCCGAACTGAGTCATGTCGCAGTCCAACCAGTCGATCTGCTCCAAGTTTTCGTTGAGCAAATCCATGTCGAAGAACGAGAGGTCTTGCGTCATGTTGTCGGCTTCCCTTGCCGCTGCCGCCTCGTTGTCGGTGAGCCAATCGGCCACCAGCACGGGAACCTGCTCAAGTCCGAGTTGCTTAGCGGCTTCGAGGCGACCGTGGCCCATGACGATAACGCCGTCCTTATCAACCACAATAGGTTGGAGCCAATCGAAGCGGTCAATGCTCGCGTTGATCGCTTTAAGGTTCTTCTCGTCATGGACGCGGGAGTTGTTGTGGAACGGCTTCAACCGTCCGATCTCCCATTGCTCTATGTTCATCGTTTCTCCTTTCCGTAAGTCCCGTAGTTTCCCGTCAGCTTCAACCGATCGATCTCCGCAGACGAGATGGGGTTCGTTGCTTCGCACAGGCCCACCTCGCGCCCCTCGTCGAACTCGGCGATCATGTTACACCGCCTTCAACGCCATGACGACCATCTTCCAGAAACGCTGCTCGCATCGGCAGTACCAGCCGCTGTCGCCGATCTTCGACTCGGCGAGCTTCAGCAGCTCGTCGCGCCCGTACTCAACGCCGTCCCACGTGACCTCGGCCCATCCGTAGCACGAGCAGTGGCCGCCCTCGATGACCGCGAACTCGTCGTCCCACACGTTCTCGCCCGCGTAGATGAGGATGTACCGCTCCTCGCTGTAGTCAGGCTCCGACTGGGCCGCGCAGATGATGCGCCACGGCTCGATCAGCTTCGGTACTTCGATCTTCTTCATAAAAAATCACCTCATTCTTCCGTCCCTTATGTATCTCTGCTTGTCATGTATCGCTCCATAAATCGTCATGATGTCTACGCCAATTTCATCAGCCAATTTTTGAGCGCTATACCGATATGGCACATATTTTTTCTTAATATACTCAACCTGTTCCCTTGTCAGCTTCCCCATAGGGGGGTAAAGACCAGTCGCATAAGCGTGTTGAATATTTTCTTTCTGCGTACACCATTCAAGATTTTGAGCAGTATTGTTAGAAGGATTTCCATCCAAATGGTTTACGTATGGCTTTTCTTCTGGATTTGGGATAAACGCACGGGCGACAAGCCTATGCACTCTTGTTTTTTTTGGTACCCCATCTTTGCATAGCTGAACGATGCAGTAACCGAGTTCGTTGTGTGCGTTTGCAAGAACTTTTCCCTTTATAAGCCTGTTCCTTTTGCCTGTGGTGTATCGGTCTAAACTTCTAACGCGCCCTTGGTCGCTCACCTCATAAAGCCCTTCATACCCTTCAACTGCTTTCCAATTTTCCATCGCAACTCCTCTATAGTAATGCGGTAATGGTATACCACAAAACTATAAATATGAGCATCCAAAAATCGCCATGAACTCCTCGCGGGTGCCGCCGTTCTCCTCGAATGCCCGCTGAGCGGCGATCTTCAACGCCTCTTCCAGCTTCTCGTAGGGCGGGTTGTGGTCGTGCATGAGCTGGTGCACATCTGCCCGCAGCCACACCCACAGGCCGTACTTCTCCGACAACTTGCGGCGCGAGGCCTTGAAGCAGTGGTGGCGGTGCAGGTTGCGCGTGGAGCCTGTGGCGTAGCACACGCGCTCGCTCTGCATGATGCTCTCGCTCATCGATCATCCTCTCGGTAGTAAAATCTCCCAGCGTTCTTCTCGATCACTCTTTCGCGCAACCTGTACACATCGTCATCGTCGAACTCCATCCGCAGCGCAGTCTCTGCGGCGTGGATCACGTCCATCAGCTCCATGCCGTAGGCTTCGCGGTACCTCTCGATCTCGCCGCGATCATCGCAGAAGTTGTCGGCGAGCGAGAGAGTGCGCCTGGCGGATTCCACTTCGGAAACCTCTTCGATTAGCTTGCCGAATTGGTCTAGGCGCGAATATCCGTCCGACACGGCCATGGCCGGGAACCTGTAGAACCCGCTCATTCAGCCTCCTCTCTTTCAAGCCATTCCAGCCACTTCTCAACGCTGTCGTCGCACTTCTCGCCGTCGCTATCCGCCTCGTTCATAGGGCACTGATCGCATGGCTCGCCGCATCCTATCTCCCCCGTTAGCGTCCCCCAGCAGATACCAGCATTGCTCAGCGTCTCAGCGACGCGCAGCGGATCGCCGAAGTGCTTCTCGTAATTCGTAGTCATTCGCATTCCTCCCTTGTCAGATCCGAGTTCAGCCATCTTTCCGCTTTCTCGCGCTCACCACCGCAGAACCACCAGGCCCAGCAGGTGCCGCAGTCGTGCAGATGCCCCGTGCGCTCATAGTGTCGGTCGCACGATGCCTGCACCTCGATGACATGCGTTATGGTCTTGATCGCTGCCTTGGGGCACCCGAACATCGAATCGAAGTTGCTCATTCGACCTCCAATTCATCCAGCTTCCCGCTCATCGCCAAAATGCACCCAGCCACGCACATCCGTACCATGACATGCGGTATCTCATCGAAGGGGATGCCCTTCCCGCGCTGCCCGCCGTCCATCTGGCGTGTGAGCGCCCCCAGCTCCTCGGCGCACTCGTAGATGGCCATGCGCACGTCCTCGGTGAACCTGGGGCGCTCCTCCATGCCGAGGAACGCTATCTGCTGGCGCAGGGAGTCCTGTGCGGCCCTGTCCGCTGTCACCATACGGGCCTCCCGCAGTGGGGGCACCTCTGGACGTCGGGCGCGCCGTTCTCGTCGTAGTAGTGGAACGTGTGGCCCTTGTACTCGCGCTCGCCGCGCTTCACGATCCGCCACAGCGTGGTTCGATCGACGCCTAGGAGCTGGGCCGCCGCGCCGAACGAGCCGACGAGCGTCCCGTCAACGAACATCCGCTTCGGATTGCGCCCGGCCATCACCAGCACCTCCTCGCCTCGCTCAACGACACCCAGCACACGATCCCCAGGGGCACCAGCACCGCCGCCAGGGCGGCGCGGGCTAGCATGACGCCCCGATCTCGGGCAGCGTCTTGCCCTTCTTCATCGGCCCCAGAACCTGCTCCATCGCAACAAGCCGCTCCCAGTACTCGGGCAGGCAGTCGTGGATCGCGCGCAGCTCCTTGAGGTTCTTGTTCCGGCAGCACCAGCAGCTTACGCGGTCGAGCACGTCGTAGAGCCTGACGCCCCGCTCCATCCACTCGAAGCCGCGCGAGTAGCAGTAGGCCAGGGCCTCGGCCTCGGTCACGCCCCACTCGGCAAGAGGGTGGACGTGGCCGGCGTTGTTGGCCCGCTCAAGGCGCTCCGTCTCGTCAGCGGCTATCCCAACGAGCTGCACGGCCCCCTTCTCGCGGGCGTATCGGTCGATGGCCGAGGTCTTGGTCTTGGTGCCCCACCGGCACAGGCCGCCGCACCACCCGTAGCCGCGCCGGTGGACGTCTCCGGTGCCGCGCTTGCGCACAGGGCGGCAGAACATGTCCCACCACATGGGGTTCTTTGGCCGCAGCTCGGTGTAGGTGATGCCGTGCGCGTCGAGCGTCGCGAGCATAGCGTCCCTCGTGTCGTAGATGGCCTGGAACTCCATGCCGGTGTCGTAGTAGACCACCTCGTCGAGGGCATACCCGCGCTCGATGAGCATGAGCAGCATCGCCAATGAGTCCTTGCCCCACGACACGGACGCTATGTGCCACGTTTCCGTGGCGCGGGCTAGCACGAGGCCTCCGTTCGCGGCAGCGGCGTCGCGTTGTCGGCGTATGCTCCGCACCTCAGGCACTCCCTGTCCATCACATAGGGTATCCCGTCCTTGTAGATGCCGAGGCAGTAGGTGCGCCAGTCGTCGGGGCCGTCCTCGTTGGTCGTCGTGCTCGCCCCGTAGCACTCCGGGCGCAGCGGCGCTCCTCTCAGCGTCGAGCGGCTGACGCTTCCCTTCTTGCGCCCCCTGGCTCCCATCTACCCCACCACCTTCGCGCCGCAGGAGAAGCACCAGTCGATCCGCGATGCCGGCATGGCCATGTCGTCCGACTCGTTGTAGGCCTCACCGCACGCGGAGCACTTGAAATCATCGCCGGTCTCGCACCCTATGTTCCTGCACTCCCGCACCCGCTGCCATGCCTCTCCGTCGTGGACGGCTATGGCGAACTGCTCGTCGGTGACGGCGGCGCGGGCGTTCCAGGCGGCTATTACATCGTCCATCGTCTTCTTTTCGGATGTACGCGACCCGATGAATGGAATCGCTCCGCACTGCTGGCACTGCACGTCGAACGTGCCGCTCTCCTCGCATCGGAACGCCCTAGCCTCGCCGCCGCAAAATGGACAAGGCTTCAGCTCTTCGCTCATCCCTTCATCACCTCGATTCTCGCTCCGCAGTTCGGGCAGTAGCTCGCATCCAGCACTTCGTTCCATTCGAACTTCGCGGCGCAGGAGGTGCATACCCTCGAGTGGTAGTCTGTCGCGACGCCATCCATCAGCTTTCCGTACTCCATTCGGCACGTTCCCCCGGCGCGGGCGTTCCAGCGACGCACCAACTCATCGAGCGTGTGCCATTCCGGGTAAACGTCTACTGCCTCCAACGTGAGAAGGCACTCGTCGCACACGATGCCGTCAACTTGGCCGTCAGTGCGGCGGTGTATTCGCACCTCTCCGCCGCACAGAGGGCAAGGCTTCATGCTCTCTTGTTCCATACGTCTACTGCCTCCTCTCGTGTGCCAGAGATCAACATGGGGCGGCAGTTGCAAGACCTGCATTCGATGACGAATCGGGTTTCGCCCTGCTTGTTCGTCCATTCGTAGGCATCAGGCTCGCTGCCGCAGAATGGGCAGGGAGCTATCTCGTTGCCGACTTCGACTAAAGCCCTTGCGTTCCACGCCTCAGCCGCCTCCTTCGGAGATCGACCGCGCCCCATGCAGGTCACGCGACGATTTGGGTTGAAGCATCCAACCCCGCACATCATGCCGCCGCTGCTCCATGCTTCCAATGACGGGTGCCTTCCGCACCAGGGGCACGGCTTCAGCTCATCGCTCATCGCGCCTCCTCGATCCACTCGTCCACGGTCTTGACGGGGATGCCGCAGGCCTCGGCCACGGCCTTCTCCAACTTCGCGCCCTCCGACTGCTCCCAGCCGGGGAGGAGGGCAAGGCCGTCGTAGTGCGGCACGGGGTACCTGATGCCGGGTTTTTGCGTGCGCCCGGTCAGCTCGTTGACGCACAGCAGCATCGCCGTCTCGTGGGAATCGCTCGGAATAACGAGATCATGCGGGTCGAACGCGGTGATGCCCGCTTCGTAGAGCGACATCTTGGCGTCCGCGAACGCCGCTCGGTTGTCGTCCGGCTTGCCCGACACGGGGCCGCTAATGTAAAGCCTAGCCATGGTCTGCCTCCCTCCGCACCTCTCGCTTTATCCTCTCCCAGCATTTCTCGCATACATCAACGTCGTCCACCTCATCCGGCTGGCCGAATATTCCATTGAGGATTCTCGTTCCCTCAGCGCCCCTAAGGAGGTAGCCGCTTTCGCCTTTATCGAACAAGCGCCTCCCGCAGATGTCGCAGACCGTGTATCTGACGTCGCTCATTCCGCGCCTCCTCTCAGGTCGCGCCCGCACTTGGGGCAGTAGCCTATTCGCACGTAGCCGAGGTTATCCGCACCGCAGAGCGCGCATCTGCAATCGATCTCCATCATGCCGAGGTAAGGCTTGATGATCGCATCGATGAAGGGGTTGTCGGACGGCAGTGACCTTCCCTCGACTCCCTCGCAGTATTCGCACATGGCTATTCCTCCTCGATCTCGTATGTATGGCCAGTGATGAACTCGACCACGCGGGCCTTCGACCAGCCGCCACCCAGGCTCTCGGCCTCTGCCGCCATGCCGCGCAGAAGCTCGGCAAGGCGCTCGTCCGCGAGCGAGGCGCTGTCCTCCTCGGCCCGCATGATCTTGAGGTCTCGGGCCGTCACCTTGGCCTTCTCCTGGCGCAGCTCCTCTTTGAGACGGTCGTTGTCTTCCTTAAGGCGCTTAGCCTCGGACTCGAATCGGCGTCTCTCCGACTCGCTCTGGCGGGAGAACGTCTCGGCTGCGCCCAGCTTGTCAACCTGCTCCTTGAGCCGCGCGATCATCGCGTCCTTCCCCGCCAGCTCCTCAGCGAGCGACAGCTTCTCCCGGTAGGTCTCGTAGACCATCCGCTCTAGCTCTTCGGCGGTGACGGTCGGCCTCTCCACGATCTCCGGCTCGCTCGCGACGGCAAGGGCCTCGACGGGTTTGCGCTTGAAAAGTCCCATGGCTATTCACCTCCCTTCGCGTCGTCATCCTCCAGTGGTTGCGTGTTGGCTCCCTGCATTCCCACGCAACGAATGGCGAGCGCGCAGGACAGCTGTCCGTTCCACTCGAACGCCCACGCGCAGTCGGGGTCGCACTCCATGGCCCCGTGGTTGAAGGCCTCGGGGTTTGCAAGCGTCATAGGGCAGATCATTCAGCGCCTCCCGTCCGCCGGATGATGGCGTCGATGCGGTCGGCCCACTCTGCGGTCTTCGCATCCCACCCGCTGCCGGGATTTGCGCATTCGGCGCGCCATTCGGCTATGTCGTCGCGCAGGCGCTCCAAGGTGTCGGGAGGGGTGTGGGTGAGCGATCCGGCGTATATCCACGAGTAGAGGCCATCGTCGTCGAGGTCGGCCCACGGGGAGTCGCCTCCGTCTGGCGTCGGGTCGTCGGTGTGCAAGGAGGTCACCGTGAGCGGCCCTGCACCGGACAGGCTCCACATCGCATCTCCCACCTTGATGGGCAGCCCGTCGGCTCCCAGCACCTCCGGGGCGGGGCGCTTGCAAGACGTCGCGAACTCGTTGGCGTAGCTGTCGATTCCGCACCATCGGTATTTCAGGAACCACCCGTCGCCATCGAACGCATAGCCCGTGACCGTCGATTCGCAGCGATTGCCTGGTATCACCCGGTCACCTATGTTCCAAGGCTCGCCGTCCTTGTCGCACGGAAGCTTGAGGGCGCACCGTTCGAGCCACTGCCCGAAGTCCTCGCCCTCGCGGAAGTAGGGCCAGCCGTTGGCCTTGGCCCACAGCTCGGCTCCCCTGAGCAGGGAAAGCTCGCGGGCCTGGGCAAGCTCGGCGTCGATCTTGTCGGCGATGATGGAGAATATCTCGTTGTCGCTTGGCCATTCCCCGGTCACGGCCTCCGCGAGCGCCCTTATCTTCCCCGTCGGGTATGTCCAGATGCTTTCGTCTATGCCGTTGTACGGCTCGCCGTTCGCAGCCCACCGCAGCTGCTCCGATACGGTCATGTCCTTGGGGTCTTTATCGGTCATAGTCGTTTCCTTCCTCTCTCAGCATGTCTATTCGCAGATCGTCGTCAATCTCGGGCGGCTCGCCGTCGAATCCGCCGCACTCGTCCGTGTAATCGGGCTCCGTCCAGTCGCCGAGCTCAAGGCACCAGCCCCATCCGCTCTCGGCGTGGTCGGTGTCCCAGTTGGAGCAGCGGTCGCACCAGGTCATGGGGACGGCCTCATCGGGAGGCTCAAGGTCGTAGTCTGGCACGTCCCAGCCGCTCATAGGACGATCACCAGATGTCCTCCGCACGGCACCCGATCTCTCGGCATATCCTCTTCAGCGTGCTCTCCCTCACGTCCGTGCCCTTCGATAGAATCTTCGTAACATGGGAGCGGGAAACTCCCATCTTCCGCGCGAGATCGGCCTGCGTCATATCGCGCTTCGCAAGCTCCACCTTCACCTTCGTCCTGTCCGGCACTGTGTTCTCCTTTCGGTATCGCCCGCTCGCATATCGCCAGGATGGAGTCTGCGACCAGCGAGTAGTGGATGTACGAAACGTCGTACCTCTCGCACAGCTGGTCAAGCTCCATGATGGCGGCGAGCGCGGCCTCGTGAACTTCGTCGAAGCATCCCACTTCGGCCTCCTTTCCTGATCGGTGTAAAACCATAGTACTACGTTGATATACTCTAGTCAACACTTTTCGGGAAAATAAAATTACCCTACGCGAACGGGGAGGCACCTCTCCATAATTCGCATCGCGGCGCGGGAATCAGGGCATACCGCCATCTGCTCTGGCGTGAGGTTGGTCGTGACCACCATGGGGCCGTTGGCGCTAATGCGCGTGTCGATGAGAGAGAACACAACCTCACGCCCGTAGCTGGTATCCCTTGACGCGCCGAAGTCATCAACCACCAGCAGGTCGCACTTCGCGACACGGTGGCGCAGGGCCTCCCGTCCCATGCGGTCGGCGCTCTCGTACCTGGACACGAACCCCGCCGCCGTGTCCATCATGACGCGCAGCCCCTGATCGTGCAGCTCGCGGGCCACGGCCTCGGCTGCGAACGTCTTTCCCGCGCGCGTGTCTCCCCATAGGAGCAGCCCGTTCTTCCTCTCTGCCCTCGACTTCTCGAAATCGACGGTGTACGCTGCGCAGGAACTCATGACCTCCGCGTTCTTCGAGCTGGCGGCGAAGCTGCCGACCAGTACTCGGTTGCCGAAAGCTCTCTCGTGCCTCATGGCCTCCATCTGCTCAGACCGTCGGCGCTGCTCCTCTGCCTCCCGCGCGTCCTGCGCCCTGAGCTGGCAGTCGCACGCATCCGGAACCTCGCGCGACTCCATGCCGACGAACACGCCGCGCTTGACCTTCGGCCACTCTATCGTCATCTTGACGGCCTTCCCGCACTTCGGACAGCGCTCTTTGGCCTCGGCGGTGAACGGCGTGATTCGCTGCATCTAGATCATCCCCAATCGCTTGCGCATGGCCTCGTTCTCGCGCTCCCACTCGGCCATGATCTCCTCCGAGACGTGCATCTTCGGCTGTTCCGGCTTCCTGTCCTCCCTCAGCCACCAGTTAGACATGGCTGCTTTCCAACTCTTCATTTTCGTTCTCCCTACCATCCAGCCGTTCGACTCGTAGTAGGCGATGAATCGGTCTACGGGGAAGCCGTTGTAGCCTTTTTCCCTGGCGTATGCCTCCACCTCGTCGCGCGTGGGGGGCGCGAAGCGCCCTCTCTCTCTTTTTTCTTCTTCTTTTAATTCCCCCTTTATATTTATATGGGCGTTTTTCGCCCCTAGGTTAGGGCGATTTTCGCCCCTAGTCGGCTCCATTTCGCCCGAAGTTAGGGCGATTTTCGACCCTAGTTGAGCTACCTGGTATCTGTACGTCCTCCCATTGCTTGTAACCGCCTCTTTGCGAACGATCAGACCTTTCTCGGTCATGTTCGTTAACAGGGTTCCGGCCGTTTTCGCGTTGCATCCAAGCCAAGCCGCGAGGTACGAGCGCCCACCGTAGTACCATCCAGCGCCGTCCTGGCTAAACCCGTAGATGATGGCATATGCCATGAGTTCCTTTCCGCGAAGACCGAGCCTGTTCATCATCCAACCGTGGATGTTGATATAGTTCTCATCGTCGATCATCGACCCTCCAAACGAAAAGCCCCAGGCGGTAGGAGTCGCCCGGGGCTTCGTATCTTCATCCCCCGAGGGGGTTGAAAGCTATGTCAGCGAGAAAGCTCCTACCCAATCTCTCCAATAATTATAACACAAAGCTACTCGATCTTCAGCGAGATTCGCTCGGAAAGCTCGCATCCTGGGATGTTCTCGCCCTTCTTCAGAGCTGCGGCGACCGCCATCTTGTCCACCGACTCCGTGACCTTCTCGCTGATGTACTCGCGCGGAACCGCCGACTCGTCAACCACGTTGACGTACTTAGACGCGCGGCTGCTCACGCACACGCGGGGGGTGTCGATCTTCCGGGCGCCGCTCTGCTCCATGCATCGCTGCACGTACTCGCGCAGGCGCGCCGCCTCCTTCTCCTTGCGCTCGCGGCGGGCTTTCAGGCGCCTCTCCTCGGCCCTGATCGCCTCGGCCTCGGCCTCCGTCTCCTTGACCACGATGCAGCACGCCTCGATCTTCGCGTCGAGCGCGGCTTCCAGCTCGTCGAGGTTGGACGAGTCGAACACAACCTCGCCCGTCTCCTCGTCGAACACCAGCCCGCCGTTGATGACCATGTCCATCATCTGCGCCAGCTCGTAAAGTTTCATTTCAGCTCCTCCAATTCGCTCTCGTCGCAGGCACCTGGGAAGACCAGCGCCGTGCTTCCCAACTCGACCATCCTAGCAGCTCGCAATTAACAGCATCGAGGCCATCCAGGCCACCATCGCCGCCATGACCTCGCCAGTGGCGAGCGCCGCCAGGATCGTCCCCAGCGTGTACACCGTCGCCGCAACCGCCCTCATTCGTCCACCTCCACGATCGTGACCGTGACGTGCTCTGTGAGCCTGGTTCGAGGCATCTTCCGAACATGGGCATCGACCACCTGGCAATCGTCAACGTAGGCGATTCCGTTTAAAGCGTCCTCGCACGCCTTCAAGACATTTGATGCGTCGGGCTTGTGGGTGTCGGCCTCGCGCTCTATGCGCTTCGGAGTGGACTTCGGCAGCTCGCGGTAGGTGGTCACGTACAGCGCAACGGGGCGGTCGCCGAACCACGGCCCGCCGCCGTTG
>ENA-ORSQ01000268-ORSQ01000268.1-human-gut-metagenome-genome-assembly--contig:-NODE-268-length-37760-cov-5.788994_pt1 | contig 37760 bp, 29 predicted proteins | sample MGYA00241900_ERZ509164 | MGnify/ENA primary metagenome ERZ509164 (study PRJEB26280, sample SAMEA2338807) | human gut metagenome | biome: human gut; feature: human-associated habitat; material: faeces...
GGACAATTCCCCCAATTCCGGATGCAGGGCTCCAATAGTTCCACTGAGGATCAGTTTTTCCTTTGCACGTGTGAGCGCTACATAAAGTACCCTCAGCTCCTCTCCGAGACTTTCCATCAGGAGCGCTCTCCGTATGATCTGCTTACACAGGGATGGAGCGATGATCCTCTTCTCCGGCAGGATCGCATCCGCACCGATCCCCAGCTCCGGATGGATCAGGATACTTGCGTTCATATCCCGGAAATTAAAGCGTTTTCCCATTCCTGCTGCAAACACTACCGGAAACTCCAGTCCCTTGCTCTTATGGATCGTCATGATCTGTACTGCACTTTCCCCGGTTCCGGAAAGATTTACCTCCCCGTAATCCACCTGATACTGCTGAAGCTTCTGGATATATCTTACAAAATTAAAAAGGCCTCGATAGCTTGTCTTCTCATATTCCATTGCCTTTTCCACAAGCATGTTCAGGTTTGCATTCCTCTGTTCACCATTTGGCATTGCCTTTGCATGGTCTCCATATCCGGTACGTGCAAGTACCTCCAGGATCAACTGATGGACCGGCGTGTAAGCCGCCTTATCACGAAGTGTATTCATGGTGTCCATAAAACAGGACAGCTTCTCTCCGAGGATTTTTTTGTTTTCCTCAGAGCTCCCATGCTTTCTGTAGTCCTCCACAAACCTGCGCACACATTCATAGATCATTCCTTCCGGATATGCGATCCGAAGCTCAGCCAGCTCTTCTGTGGTACATCCAACGATCGGTGAACGCAGTACGCCGGTCATGGGAATATCCTGCAGCGGATTATCCAGGATCCGGAGATAATTCAGCAGTGTCACAACCTCTGTTGCAGAAAAATATCCGGTTCTGGAGGCCGTATATACCGGTATCCCTCTTGCACTCAAAACCTCCCCGAAGGTTTCAGCCCAGCCTGAAGCAGATCGGAGCAGGATCACGATATCTCCATATTGAAGAGGTCGATACTCTCCCGTTTCCTTATCCAGCACCCGTTCATGCCCTACCATAGATCGGATTCTTCCTGCAATGGCAAGGGCCTCCAGCTCTCTCTCATTCTCCGTTACTTCTTCATCCTCCTCTTCCAGCAGCGGACTGTATTTATCCACAAGAAGGATCTCTGTTTTTACAAATTCCGGATCCTGGCCTTCCGGAAAAGAAGCTCCGGGATACAGAGCTGCCGCCTCGTCGTAAGCAATTCCTCCCAGATCTTCCCCCATGATCTGCCGGAAAATAAAGTTGACACTTTCAAGGACTTCCGGTCTGCTTCGGAAATTTTTGTGCAGGTCGATCCGCTGTTCCGGACTGTCTTCCAGTGAATAGCTCTTATATTTTTCCATGAACAGTTCCGGACGGGCCAGACGAAAACGGTAGATGCTCTGCTTTACATCTCCTACCATAAAGATATTTTTGCGTTCATTGACCCAGCCGGAAACTGTCTGCATCAGGATCTCCTGAACCAGATTACTGTCCTGATACTCATCCAGCAGGACCTCATCATATTTTTCAGAAAGCTCTCTTGCCGCCTGGCTGGGCACATAGGTTTCTCCTTCCTTTTTCAGAAGGATGTCCAGGGCAAAATGTTCCATATCTGAAAAATCCAGAACATTTTTTTCACGCTTCTTTGCCTGGAAACGTTCTGCAAAATCCTTTGTCAGCTTTACCAGCATCTCCAGCGGTGGTGCAGATGCTTCTGTTAGTTCCGTCAGCTCAGCCAGATTTCCGTAAAAATATCGGATTCCCAGTTCCTTCAGATTATCTTTTGCATCTTCGCGAAGAGCTTTTACCAGATTTTTCAGCTGCTCCGATACTCCCTCCATTTTTTTTGAGGAAAGTCTTGCAAACTTCAGATTCCGGAGATTTTGCGCTATCTCATCATAACCCCTTTTAACGGACAGTTGTTTTAACTGCCGGATCAGTATCATATCTTTTTCCAGAGCCTCCAGATAAAGCTCCGGTCCATCCTGGAGCTGACAGGTCTTCATTGCGGTTTCTGTAAGCTCTTCCGCTTCTTTCAGTGCGCAGTCTGCAGCCTCCCACAGATATCGGAACCATCGCGTTCCCTCAAGACCTTTTTCCGGATCCAGATGATAATTCTCCACACAGCTGTCCAGCCATTTTTCGGGCCATGGATTACTCATCGCAGCATTATAAAGCTCCAGCACATGTTCCTTCAGTCCTTCATCCGTTTTTCCTGGCGCATAGCATTCCACAAATGCAGTAAAATCTGCCTTTCTTTCTGCATAATGATCTTCAAAAAGCTCCTTCAGCACATCTTCCTGCAAAAGCTTCAGTTCACCCTCATCTGCAGTCCGGTAACCCGGATCCAGTCCGATCAGATGAAAATAATTTCGGATCACATAGGCGCAAAAGCCGTCAATGGTAGTGATCTGTGCCGTATGGATCAACGTCATCTGTCTCTGCAGATGCTCATTATCCGGATCTTCAGCCAGTGCCTGATCCAGTCCACGTTCGATACGTTCCCGCATCTCTCCCGCTGCCGCCCTTGTAAATGTCATGATCAGAAGACGGTCAATGTCCACCGGTTTCAAAGGATCCATGATCTTACTTAAGATTCTCTGCACCAGCACTGCAGTTTTACCGGAACCGGCTGCTGCGCTGACCAGAATATTCCGGTCCCGGAGCGTGATGACCTTTTTCTGCTCCTCAGTCCATTTCACTGCCATTCTCTTCCTCTCCCTTCATGATCTTTTTCCACAGTGCATCTTCTTCTATAGACGACAGCCTGTGAAACTCATATCCCGGTATCTTCCTGTCGAAGCCGCACACAGTAAGATACGGACAATATGTGCAGGCATTCTTTTTTCCAAGTTCATAGGGTTCCACTGCCGCATTTCCATCCAGGATCGATTCCCTGATGTCACAGATCTTTCTCCGCACATACGCTCCCAGAGCATCAAACTGCTTCCTTGAGGCAACAGAAGATCTTTTGCTGAAGCTTCCGTCCCGGTTCAGGGATACCGGTATGGAGGCCATAGTGCTGTCGATTTTGGTACTCATATTATCATCTGCCTGTACAAGCCCGTTCATTTTCATTTTCTTCAGCATCTGCTCATTGATGCTTTCCATATCCGCATGGATCTTCTCCTGTATCATAGGATCCTTCACATTATAATAAAACACACCAGCCGGAACGATCTCGCGATCCGGATACTTCCGTTTTTCCACCTGTAATGCTCCATCCAGATAGACCATCAGCTGAAGCTGAAGGCCATGATACAACGCCAGCAGATCAAACGAAGTATTTCCAGTTTTATAGTCGATCACCTTCACATAGACCCGGTTGTTCTCCGGCTCTTCCATGATATCCACACGGTCGATCCTTCCGCCCTGAAACCTCACCTCAAATCCTTCCGGCCGGAATGCTCCATGCTTCAGCTGTTCCTGCAAAGCCCACACGGTACGCCGCAAAATACGTCTGGTCCGTTCGATCATATATTCATTTCTCGCACTGCTTTTAAGGATCGTATTTCCGTAATCTGCGGAAACCTGATCCAGACAGCTGTCTATGATACGGTTTCGCTCTTCCTCCGTAAGCTCTGCCCAGTCCAGTCCCTCTTTTCGGACTTCCGCCGCAAATTTTTCCAGTGCCATATGCATGACATTTCCCATATCCATAGCCCGGAACTCATACTCTGCACGTTCTGTAATCTTCAGTCCATACTGCAGAAAATGTGCAAATGCACAGGCCGCAAAACGCTCCAGCCGGGTAGCACTGTACGGGGAAATTTCTCCATAGAGAATCTTTGCCACTGTTTTTCCGATCTTGTCTGACGGTCGTTCTGAAAAAGATGCCTCTGTAAGATTTTTTACAAGGATCCTGTATTCCGGGCTCTGAAGATACCAGCTGTACAGTTCCTGGAAGACCGCATTATCCTGGTAAGCTTCTCCTGCAAGCCCTCTCAGGAAATAATCCAGGCTGATTCCCGGAAGCTCCAGTAATTCCATAGGTTCCTGCATATCTCCGCACTGCCGGATCTCCATTTCCGGAAACATCTCCCGGATATTACTGACAAGAAAGGCCGGACTCAGGGCTTTTCCCTGGCTGTCGGACTGACAGAAGGACAGACAGAGCAGTTCTCTTGGCTTGGTCATGTTCAGATACAGATAAAATCGCTGCATGTTCATCAGTTCCTTTGGCCCCGGTGCAAGCTGGATCCCCTGATCTTTAAAAAATTCTCTGTCAATCTCCGTAAGCATTCCTCCACCGGATGTATTCTTCGGAATATTCCCTTCATTTACTCCCACAAAAAACAGTGCACGGATATCCTTCAGCCTGGTTCTCTCCATATCTCCCACAAGTACCTGGTCCATACTTGGCGGGATCAGAGCCACCTTGGCCTGGTTCAGTCCTGTTTCCAGAAGCTGACGGAAATCCTGGCGGTTCACGGTTTCCTCTCCAAGGATCTCCACCATATTATCCAGAAGTTCCATAACGATTCCGTAGATCTGGGCATATTCCTTTTCCATGGCCTTGTCGCCCTGTTCCTTGAATTTCAGTTCCTGATGCTTCAGTTTCTGCTGCACCTGGCTCCGCACTGCAAACTCGTAGAGAAAAGTACAGTATTCCCGCACCGTCTTTTTCCCACCTTTAAAGCTTAGCGCAAGCTCTCTGGTCTCATCTGCGAACCGCTGCCGGATCTCATTAAGCCTCTGAATGCTTTCCGGCGGCATTCCCCGGTAAATACGCACCCACACTTCATCCCATTTCTTAAATCCACGGATACCAAGAGCCAGCACATAATTCTCCAGAAGGTCTGCTTCCTCCCTGGTCACACAGGACATTCCGCACCGGAGATACCGGAATACACTCTCATAGGAAAAATCCTGCACTGCCATCTCAAGTGCTGCCCGGAAATATTCTACAAACGGATTCATCAGGACCGTATGCTTCTCATCAATGAAATACGGGATCCCTGCTGCTGTAAATACCTGCTTTGCAAGATTTCCATACTCCTCCAGGTTACCTGTGATCACGGCGATCTCACCGTAACGGCAGCCCTTTTCCCTTACAAGTCTGGCGATCCGGCGGGCAGCTTCTTCCATTTCCTTCTGCGGGTTCACTGCCGAAAACATGCAGATCTCATCCTGCGCTTTTTTATATATATTTTTTCGGTAACGGAAGATATTTTTTTCAAGGAAATGAAGGGCAGGTGCCTGGGAAAAGCGGGATTTTCCCACATCCTTCAAAAGAACCGGTGTCTCGATCTCCCTGGTCAGCTCCGAAAGCCCGTGGATCATCTGACGGCTCATATAAAAAAGCTGATAAGGTTTTCCTCTCATGCTCAGATTCTCATCCGCATCCATGGTCACCGTTACCATCACCTTCTCACAGACAGCAAGAAGTTCTCCCACAACACGCATCTGAATAGGCGTAAAACCGGTGTAACCATCCAGAAGGAGTACACTGTTTTTCATTTTTTTAGAAAACGGAAGAGCTTTTTCCAGCGCATCCATTACTTCTTCTCCTGTCATATAATGATTCTTCAGATATCCGGTAAATGCCTGGTAAAGAACAGCTACGTCTTTCAGCTTCATCTGAAGTAACGCTCTGTCACCGGAATCCTCGATCATCTCCTGGATCTCACTGTCCCGGATATCGTACTGCATAAACTCCGACAGGATAGACTTCACTTCATCCAGGTATCCCGCTTTACGCATCTGACCTCCCAGATAGGAAAGCTCCTTTCCATGCTGCTGTACCATCTTCTGCAGCACCATACTCTTACCGGTTTCTTCCAGAAGGATGCGGCTGTCTCCTCCAACTTCCTCCAGAACACGGTATGCAAGACGCTCAAAGCTCAGGATATCAATATTCAGGATTCCCCTGCCCGGACTCATCTCCACCAGTGTCTTCTGGGTCTGCATGGTAAACTGCTCCGGCACGATCACATAAAAAAGCTTCTCAGGATGCAGCCCTGCCTGTTCTATGATATTCTGATAAGCATAACAGGATTTTCCGCTTCCGGAACTTCCTATGATAAACTGTAATGACATCTTCATCCTCCCGATCACTTGCAGATTTTCAGTCATTCCGGCGCCATCCTGCGCCTGAAGTATTCCTATCATACCACAAATTCTACTCCTATAGAACGGTCGTTCTTTATATTCTGAAATATCAGCCTGCTCTTTTCCTTATTTTTCCAGGCACAGTATCGAATGACCTGCGCACAGCTGTGGCATAAATCCTCCCTCCCGATAATAAACTATATAAAAAGCTTTGGGAGGCGTGTGCCATGAGTTCCAAAACCAGGATCATCGTCCTACATATGAAAGAGATCATTTACACAGCTGTCTTTCTGGCTCTGGCTGTCGTTCTGGCTGTCGTTCTTTTCTTCATGTTCGGTCCCGGAAAAAATACCAGTCATACAGCCAGCGAAAAATCCCGCTACAAGCCGGGCGTCTATACCTCTTCCATCACCCTGAACGAGAATACCTTCGATGTGGAAGTTACTGTAAATGCTGACAGGATCAAGGCCATCCGTCTGGTGAATTTAAATGAAGCCACAAAAGCGTCCTATCCTCTTATGGAACCGGTTCTGGATTCTTTGGCAAGTCAGATCTATTCCAGTCAGTCCCTGGAAGACATTCAGTATGCAGGAGACCGGAAATATACCTCCCAGGTACTCCTTTCAGCTATCACGGATGCAGTAAAAAAAGCGGAGAACACTTAAGCTCTCCGCTTTGCGATCTACGTTCAGATTTCAATCTTCTCCAGCACATCCTGCCAGATCCTTGCACTTGCATCACTTGGCATTCTGAGATCTCCTCTTGGAGAAAGTGCCACACTACCTACCTTCGGGCCATCCGGCAGACAGGAACGTTTGAACTGCTGGGCAAAAAATCTCCGGTAGAAGGTTTTCAGCCATTTCAGGATCGTCTCTTTATCATAAATCCCATCAAAGGTCAGGCAGGCAAGCCTGTAGATCTTATCCGGTGTAAATCCTGCACGCAGCATGTAATACAGATAAAAATCATGAAGCTCATAAGGTCCTACCAGATCCTCCGTCTTCTGGGCGATCTTGCCATCCTTAGGAGGAAGAAGCTCCGGGCTTACCGGAGTATCCAGGATATCCAGAAGAACCTCCTTCAGTTCCTCATCTCCGCAGGTATCCGCATAATAACGTACCAGATGACGTACCAGTGTCTTCGGGACAGAAGCATTTACACCATACATGGACATGTGATCGCCATTATAGGTTGCCCAGCCAAGAGCCAGCTCGGAAAGGTCTCCGGTTCCCACAAGAACGCCGCCTTCCTTGTTTGCCGTATCCATCAGGATCTGAGTACGCTCACGTGCCTGGCTGTTCTCATACGTCACATCGTGGATCTCCGGATCATGTCCGATATCCCGGAAATGGATATTTACCGCCTCTTTAATATTTACCTCGGTAAGCCTTGCACCAAGGCAGCGGCTTAACTTGCAGGCATTCTGATAGGTTCTGTCTGTGGTTCCAAAGCATGGCATGGTCACACAGTGGATCTGTTCTCTCGGCATTCCCATCCGGTCAAAGGCACGTGCCATTACAAGAAGCGCCAGGGTAGAATCCAGTCCTCCGGAAAGTCCTACCACCGCACTCCTGCTGTGGATATGCTCCATACGTTTCTTAAGTCCCATAGCCTGGATGTTCAGGATCTCCTCGCAGCGCTCATCACGCTCTTCCTTCACAGACGGAACGAAGGGATACTGTGGATATTTTCTGGTAAGTCTTGTTTCCTCCTCTGCTACGGAAAAATCAACTCTTGTATGACTGCAGGTAGAAACTGCCGGATACGTGGACATTCTTCTTCTCTCATCAGCCAGTCTCTGCACATCGATCTCACTGTAAATAATGCCGTTCTCAAAGCGTCTGCTTTCCGCAAGCATGGAACCGTTCTCTGCGATCATATTCTGTCCGCCAAACACGAGATCCTGGGTAGACTCCCCTTCCCCTGCACTGGCATAAATATATCCGCAGATCAGTCGTGCTGACTGCCCGCTTATCAGAGTTCTCCGGTAGGAATCCTTACCTACCATCTCATCACTGGCAGAAAGATTAACGATGATATGCGCACCGTTGACGGCATGACGGATACTTGGCGGCGCAGGGACCCAGAGATCCTCGCAAAGCTCTGCTGCAACGGTGAATTCCGGAAATTCCTTACATTCAAAGATCAGCTCTGTTCCAAAAGGAATTTCATCCCAGAACTCATCCTCCTCATTTTTCTCGCACTTCAGGAAGTCCACAAATTCCACATCTTCTTCCTCTGCACCTGCAAACTGTCTCTGCTCATAAAACTCATTATAATTCGGAATATGCGTCTTCGGCACAAATCCCACGATACGGCCATGATTCAGAGCTGCTGCCACATTATAGAGCTTGCCTCTGTGACGCAGCGGGAGTCCCACAAAGATCAGGGCGTCCGTCTCCCTTGTCTCCTCTGCAATATGCAGAAGCTCATCCCACGCACTGTCCAGAAGACATCTCTGGAGAAAAAGATCGTGACAGGTATATCCTGTGATACAAAATTCCGGAAATACCATCAGCTTGACATGTTCCTTTTCCATTTCATGAATGGCCTTCAGGATTTCCTCTCCGTTTGCCTTGCAGTCTGCAACGGTAACTCTCGGCGTTGCCGCTGCCACCTTGATAAAACCATGCTTCATTTTTTCTTCCTCCCGAGTTTTATCGCTTGCACTCTCTTATGATCCTCTTAAGATCTTCCACGGTAAAATTATAATTCTTATTGCAGAAATGGCAGTTCATCTCAATGTCCTTGCCTTCCTGGATCATCTCGTTAAGTTCTTTTCTTCCGATGCTGATCAGCGCTTTTTCCACACGCTCTCTGCAGCAGTTGCAATGGAACTGTGTGGGCAGTGTATCATTGATCTCTATGTCAAAGCCTTCCAGTACTTTTTCAAGAAGACTTTCCGGTGTGTGTCCCTGCTCCAGAAGATTGGTAACAGAATCGATCTTTGATACGTTTTCCTCAAGCTTTGCGATCACCTCTTCCTCTGCAAAAGGCATCAGCTGTACAATAAAGCCTCCCGCCTGACGGACTGTATTATCCTTATTCATCAGCACACCCAGTCCTACCGCAGACGGAACCTGCTCGCTGGTTGCAAAATAATAGGTGAGATCTTCTGCGATCTCGCTGGTCTGAAGAGCAACCTGTCCCACATATGGCTCTTTCAGTCCCATATCCTTGATCACATCCATAAAGCCTACGCCGACAGCTCCCGCAACATCCAGCTTGCCTTTGCTGTTTGCCGGGATACATACATCCGGATTCCCCACATAGCCCTTTACATTTCCGTGAGAATCTGCAGTTACTGTGATTCCCTGCAGTGGTCCGCCTGCATGGATCCGAAGTGTAAGGAGATCCTTTTCCCCTTTCATCATAGCTCCCATCATGGCACCGCCGGTAAGGAGACGTCCCAGTGCCGCTGTTGCCACCGGACTGGTGTTATGATTCTTTCTCGCTGTCTCCACCATATCGGTTGTAACAGCCGCAAATGCACGGATCTGGCTGTTTGCCGCTGTTGCTCTTACAATATAATCACTCATATAAAAAATTTCCTCCTTTATTTCTCGTCTGACGGAATTTCCTTTCCATGTTCTCTGGCCACAAAAGTCAGTCTTCCGCTGTCCGGCTTCGGTGCATCCTTGGTGTATGCGTCATAAACCGCCAGCGGGATCAGGCCTGCCTTTTCAAGAAGTTCCCTTACTTTCTCCGGATCATAGGCCTTCTGGTAATGAATTTCCTCGTCTCTCTCATAAAGACCATCTTCTCTCGGAAGAAACAGAGTCAGATCATACACATTGATCCCGGTCTCCTCATCAAATTCATTTTCCCAGATAAAGCTTCCCTCTTCCCGATTCTCTGCAATAGTCGTATTTCCAAGCATTTCCCGGTATTTATACGGGGTGTTCATATCAAATATGAAAATTCCATCCGGATCAAGATAATTGTTCACCAGTTTAAATACAGTAAGCAGATCATCCTCCTCTGTGATGTAATTCATACAGTCACAGACGCTGACGACAGCACGTACTGTTCCATAAAGTTCAAACTCCCGCATATCCTGTTCCAGATAAAGGATCTCATGACCGGATTCTGCACGTTTTTCCATGGCTTCGCCAAGCATTTCCTCAGAGTTATCCACACCGATCATATCATAACCGGACTCAGCCAGAAGCTCTGTCATCACTCCGGTCCCACAGCCAAGTTCCAGCACGATCCCGTCTTCAATTCCGTATTCTTTAAGACTTCCTATAAGATATTCCGCCCATTTTTCATATTCCACATTGTCCATGAAAATGTCATAAACTCTGGCGAAATCACTGTATGCTTCCATAAAAACCTCCAAATATTTTCCGGGCGTTCCATCGCCCGCAGCGTTCACATTATACCATGTCTTCCTGTATAAGTATACGCCTCTGACATAATATGACACAAAAAATCCGGGACCGCAGCCACAAAAGCTGTGATCCCGGAATTCTTATCTAACCGAATCTCCTGCTACTCCAGGCTTTACTGTACAGGCATATAGTATACGTCTGCAGCCTCACCGTGCCAGTAGAAGCTTGTTCCATCCTCTTCATATACATCACAGTCATACTGAGAAGAGAAGGTGAAACGGTTTCCTTCGTTATCCATCCATGCACCGTTTCCGTCCGGAACGATAACACGTGGTTTACCATCGGAGTTTCTGTAAATAGTTCTTGTCTCATCTGTGTTGCCAAGCTGCTCATCTGTAAATCCGCCATTTACGATAGCACCGGAGGAGCTGCTGTCAGTGGATGCAGTTCCATTGGAAGAACCATCAGATGTACTGCTTCCGTCTGTAGATGTTCCGTCAGATGCTGCACTTCCGTCTGTAGATGTGCTTCCGTCGGCAGCTGTAGTTCCATCTGCTGCTCCGTCAGAAGAAGCTGCTGCATTACCATCTGCAGATGCACTTCCGTCAGAGGAAGCTGCTGCATTACCTTTACCGGCAGTCTTGGCTGCGGAACCATTTGCCGCACTCTTCAGAGTGGAATCACCAAGGATCGCAAAGCTGTCGACAGACTCCTGAACCTTTTTCAGAGCATCCTCTTTTTTAACAGATGCCACAAGGCTGTAATACTCACTGTCATTTACAAAGTATTTATTGATAGCATATACATAACCGTCACTCTTGGTCGTATCCTTATATTTCACAGTATAGGAATAAATGTTGATTCCGTCTTTCTGATCTGCCTTGTAATCCTGGATCTCAAAATCGGTTCCATTTACCATGTTCTCTGCCTGTGTCATGGAAACTGCCATATCCTGGGAGTTCGGGATCACTGCGGATTCCAGATCTGCGCCGGATCCGTGAAGGATCAGGATCCTGCCCTGGTCCGGAGACTCGAAGCTTACCATATCTGTCTCGTCGGACTTGTTGGCCCAGGTTGCATCCGGAAGCTTGATCGCTACGGATTTATCCTTGGATGTATAGGTTGTATTCTGTGCGTCTGCTGCAACAGTCGGTGTAACCTTCGCTTTTTTCGCCGGTGTCGGAGTAGGAGTAGACTCCACAACCACGCTGTCCTCTTTTCCTCCTCCGAAACTACATGCCGTCATGACACCAGAAAGAGCAACAGTCATAGCTAAAAGTGCAATAAATTTTTTATTCTTCATAGTATCCTCCTCATAATCATCATCAGTCACAAAGTGTGTCCGGAACATTCACTCCTGAACACACTCTTTGCTATAGTTTACGATTTTATTACAGCTTTGTCAATTGATTTCTCCCTGTACTTTATGAATATCCTGTAAGCAGATATCCTGCTCCGTACAGGATTTTTCTAACATTATAATTTTCCCAGATATACCTATCTTATTCTCTTCTTATGCTGATCCTGTATTTCCCGTTTTACGCCTTCATTACGAAAGTTCTGATTTATTCCCCACCAAGTAAGCCTCCTGTTTTAATGACAAATATCTCCTTGAATCTGTCCCCTCTTTTTTTTCTATAATTGTGTCTTTATTCATGTACACTCATGTTGTAAAGTATACCCAACCAAAAATATATGAAAAGAGGACATCCATACATCGATGTTTTCGGGAAAGGATCTATCACTATGGAAAAAGCAGTTCAGACATCTCAGAGAACTGACCAGGAGCTTTCATCTGTTCAGTTTCTCACCATTACAGCCGCATTTGTTGCACTGACTTATATCTTCACCGCATTTATTAATGTTAAGCTTCCGATCGCAGCCAACGGCGGACTGATCCACCTTGGAAATGTACCGTTATTCATCGGTGCCATTTTATTCGGAAAGAAAACCGGAGCCATTGCCGGTGGGATCGGAATGGGGCTCTTTGACCTTCTCTCCGGCTGGACCCTGTGGGCACCATTTACTCTTATTATTGTAGGGATCATGGGCTTCACAGTAGGTAAGCTCACAGAGGATCCCCGGCACCAGAACATGAAATGGTATGTGATCGCCATTGCCGCAGCCTGCGTGATCAAGGTTGCAGGATACTACATTGCAGAGGTTATCATCTATGGAAATCCACTGGCACCGGTATCTTCCATCCCAGGAAACCTGGTCCAGATCGGTGTTGCAGCTGTCATCGTTCTCGTAGTGATCACACCATTAAACCTTGCAGCAAGAAAAACCGGATTAAAAAAATAGCTGTAACAGCTGCCGTAATTTGCGGAAATAATATAAAGATCAAGAGGTGAGCTTATGTATAAGATCATGACACCGGGACCTACACAGGTCGCAGAAAATGTCCGTCTGGCAAGAAGCATGGAATGCACAAATCCGGATCTGGACGAAAATTTTGTCGAATTTTATAAAGAAACCTGCGAGAAGATCAGCACTCTTCTCCATACCTCCAACGAAACTCTCATCTTAAGCGGTGAGGGTATCCTTGGACTGGAGGCTGCCATTGCTTCCATGACTGAGCCCGGAGATAAGGTTCTTGTTCTGGACAATGGTATCTACGGAAAAGGCTTTGCCGATTTTGTTTCCATGTACGGAGGCAGACCGGAGCTTTATACCAGAGATTATCAGAACACTCTCAATGTAAAGGAACTGGAAGCCTTCCTTGCGGATAACCATAACTACAAATATGCAACCGTAGTACACGGCGATACTCCAAGCGGCATGCTCAACGATGTATCTGCCATCTGCCCGCTTCTTAAAAAATACGGGATCCTTACCGTTGTAGATTCTGTTTCCGCTTCCTTCGGCGAGCCTCTGAACATTGATGCATGCCAGATTGATATCATGTGCGGCGGATCACAGAAGGTGGTATCTGCACCTCCGGGACTTACCTTTGTTGTAGTCAGCAGCGATGCAAAGAAGGCAATGACTGAAAGAAAGACACCCATTGCTTCTTTCTACGCAAATCTCACAACCTTTGCACATTATTATGAAGAAAAATGGTTTCCATATACCATGCCGATCAGCGATATCTATGGTCTGCGGGCTGCTATTGACAACATTGCCGATGATCCCGGGATCCTTACACGCCATGCCAAAATCGCCGCAGCCTCCCGAAAGGCCATTACAGGAGCCGGACTTAAGCTGTATCTCCACAGCGGCTATTCCAACACGGTAACTGTTTTTGAAGTCCCGGAAGGCACCACTGCCGCTGCGATCCTGGACGGAGTCAGAAAAGACTATAACATCATGCTGGCAGGCTCCTTCGATGTCCTTGCCGGAAAGGTTATCCGCATCGGTCACATGGGAAATAATGCAGCTTTCTACAATGTACGTGAAGTTTTCCATGCTCTTGACGGAACCCTGCAGAAGCTTGGCGTTCCTCTTACCGGATCCATGGAAGAAATCTTCTGCGAAAATATGAAATAGACAAAAAAACGCTGTAAAAGGAAATTTATCACTGCTGTTTCTCCATTTTGCCGGTATAGCCGGTAAGATGAAGAGACAGCTCACATTTCCATTTACAGCGTTTTGTAATGTTATTTATTCTGTTATTTCATACATATACAATTCATGCAGCGCCCTGGTTGCCGCAATATATCTGGCTCTCTGCACGATCGGACTTCTGTCAGTCCCCGGAAATACAGAAAATACCTGATCAAATTCCAGTCCCTTTGCCATATAAAACGTGGTAACAGTAAGACCTTTTTTGAAATTTGTGCTGTCCCTGTGAAGCAGTGACAGCCTTTCCTTTGTGTCAAAGCCCTCTGCTTCCAGTTTTTTCTGAAGAATATAATATGCCTCTCTCGCTTCATCTGCAGTTCTGGTGATCACCGCTGCTGTCTCGTAAGAAAGCTCCTCCCCGGTCTCAGTCCCATCTGTCTCCGAAGCCGCATTTTCCGGCATGTCTTCGTCGGCTTCCGCCACTGTCTGCTTCTCCAGTCTCAGTTCCTTTACCACACGCTCCAGTGCCTCGGTAAGCCCCGTAAATTCTTTCTCTTCCACCGGTTTTCCATGGCGTTCAAAAAGCTCCACCTCTGTGATCCCCGCAAGCTTATTCGCATAGGAAGCAATCTCAATGGTATTACGGTAGCTCTTATTCATCACGATCCTTCTGATATCCTTGCCAAAGATCTTCGGAAGGAATGTAAGCACATCCTGTTGGTCCCCATCCATGGTCTGCTCCCTATCTCCCAGGATCGTCATTTTGCATTTAAAAAGCCTCTGGATGATGAGATACTGGATCATGGAATAATCCTGCATCTCATCCACGATCAGATGGCGGACACCGCTGTCTTCCTGCTGGGTCTCCAGACGGTATTTCAGATACAGAACCGGATACACATCCTCATAACGAAGCTTTCTTTTTTCGTACTGTACCTGTGGAAGCGCCGGAAATCCCTCCTGCCTCAGGAAACGATTGTATAACACATAAAGATCTCTTGTCTCATACATCCGGTAAAAACGACTCTTCACAGCATCCCTTTCTTCCTCCGGAAGGTCAAAACCCTTCAGCGTTTCCACCTCATCAATGAAATACTCTGCCACTGCATCCATTCTGGAAAGTAGCGGGATATCCATAAATTTAAAATAAAACAGTTCAATAATTTCCTGTTCTTTTTTTACTACGCCACGATGTTCTATATCCCGGAAATTCATAAGACTGTCTTCCAGTTCTGCCAGATACCCTTCCATACGGTCCAGAAAATCCCGGGACTGTTTTTCCTTCAGAAGCTCCTCATCACATAAGCCTGAGATCTGCCGCTCGATCAGATCATAACGATCCTCGCAGTCAGACACTGTATTTTTCAGTCTCTTATAGGCAAAAAGATCAAAGCTCATCTCCCGGATGTTCTCCTCACCAAGCTCCGGCAGGATATGGGAAATATAATCCGAAAATACTCCGTTGGGCGAAAGTACCAGCACAGAAGAGGATTTCAGATTCTTTCTGTCATGATAAAGGAGATATGCGATCCTGTGCAGGGCAATGGAAGTCTTTCCGCTTCCTGCAGCCCCCTGGATCACCATGATCCTGTCCGAGGTGTTTCGGATAATGGCATTCTGCTCCTTCTGAATGGTTCGGATAATGTTTTTCAGCTGTACATCTCCGTTGCTTCCAAGCTCTGCCTTCAGGATCTCATCATCAATTTTCACATCGCTCTCGAACTCGTAGATCATTTTTCCGCCACGGATCTTATACTGCCACTTTGCCGCAATATCTCCATGGATCTCACCCAGCGGGGCCTGATAGGAGGCCGGTCCTTTGTCAAAATCATAGAACAATCCGGACACCGGTGCCCTCCAGTCATAGATCAGAGGCAGACCACCGTTTTCCTCCGCAAGGTTTGCGATACCTATATAAAAGATCTCCGGCTCATCATCACCTTCATAGCAGAAATCCACTCTGCCAAAAAATGGTGAATCCATCATCTTACGGAATCTGCGGCGCAGCTCGATCTTTTCATTGCTGGCATTGATCTCATGGAGAAGTGCCTGCTGGTTATCGAAATTTTCGTAGCCATACTGGTCCATCTCTGTGTAGTTTTCCCAGTAATACTCGTGCATTCCTTCGATTTCTTTCTGACCAGCCTCTATGGAATCATCCAGCTGTGTGATCCGGTGCCGCAGAGTTCCTGTTACATGTGCAAGATATTCCCGTCCGTTTTTTACTGCTGCCATACGCCTTAATCCACCACTACCGCTGTTCCGCTTGCTGTAACCATCAGCATGCCATTATCTGCGCCAAGTACCTCATAATCAATGTCCACGCCAATCACTGCATTGGCGCCCATTGCTCCTGCCCGCTGTTCCAGTTCTTTCAGTGCCTCTTCCCTGGCCTTCTGAAGTTCTTCCTCATAACAGGCACTTCTGCCGCCAAAGAAATTCCGAAGACCCGCGCCAAGATCTTTCATAAAATTTACTCCTGAGATCACCTCTCCAAATACGATTCCTTTATATTCACGGATTGCTCTTCCCTCTACCGATGGTGTTGTCGTTATGATCATGGTAAAATCCTCCCGTTTCTGTCATTTTTCATGGACACTCCAGGATTATTTCCGAAAACATGCTCCGGAGTGTTTATTACAGAATTATACCCGAAAGCGGAACAGATGTATAGAGTAAAAAAGCGAAGCGGACATTCGAAATCCGCTTCGCACCTTTTAAATAATAACGATTGATCTCAGTCTCACGCCTGAGCCTCTTTTTTCTCGAACTGACTGTTATACAGATCCGCATAGAAGCCCTTCCGTGCCAGGAGCTCTTCATGATTTCCCTGCTCAATGATATCTCCGTCCTTCATGACAAGAATCAGATCTGCATCCTTAATGGTAGAAAGTCTGTGGGCGATAACAAAGCTGGTTCTGCCCTTCATCAGGTTATCCATAGCCTTCTGGATCTGCATTTCTGTTCTTGTATCAACGGAAGATGTGGCCTCATCCAGGATCAGGATCTTATTGTCTGCCAAGATCGCTCTTGCAATGGTAAGCAACTGCTTCTGCCCCTGAGAAACATTACTGGTCTCCTCATCCAGGACCATCTGATAGCCGCCGGGCTGCTGCATGATAAAGTTATGGATATGGGCCGCTTTTGCTGCTGCGATCACCTCTTCATCCGTTGCGTCCAGTCTTCCATAGCGGATATTTTCCATAATGGTTCCGGAAAACAGCCAGGTGTCCTGCAGCACCATTCCGAACATCTCACGGAGATTGCTGCGGTTGAAGTTCCGGATATCATGTCCGTCAACCTTGATGCTTCCGCCATTTACATCATAAAAACGCATCAGCAGCTTTACGATCGTCGTTTTTCCTGCACCTGTAGGTCCTACAATGGCGATCTTCTGACCGTCATGCACATCTGCGGAAAAATCATTTACAATGATCTTATCCGGATTATAACCGAATTTCACATGCTCAAACTGTACATTTCCTTCCAGTCCCTCAATGGAATCCGGGTTCTCCGGCTGAAGCTCCTCCTCCGGCTCCTCAAGAAATTCAAATACCCGCTCAGAAGCTGCCGCCGAAGACTGCAGAAGGTTTGTAACCTGGGCGATCTGCTGGATCGGCTGTGTAAAGTTACGGATATACTGGAAGAAGGACTGGATATCTCCAACCTCGATAGTTCCTTTGATGGCAAAAAGCCCTCCGAGAAGTGCCACCATCACATATCCCAGATTTCCAACAAACTGCATGATCGGCATCATCATCCCGGAAAAGAACTGTGACTTCCATGCAGACTCATAAAGCTTCTGGTTGTCATGCTCAAATTCCTTCAGCGCATCCTGCTCTTTGTTGAATACTCTTACCACATCATGGCCGCCGAAATTTTCCTCAACCTGACCATTTACTTTTCCCAGATACTCCTGCTGTGCCTGGAAATATTTCTGGGAGTGTTTCATTACTTTATTAATGATAAGCATGGAAACCGGCAGGATCAGCACTGCTGCCAGTGTCATCCACACGTTGATGGAAAGCATCATGATAAATACACCGATCAGTGTTGTTACGGATGTGATCAGCTGTGTCATGCTCTGGTTGATGCTCATCTGCAGGGTATCCACATCATTTGTCACCCTGGAAAGGATCTCACCGTTTGTTCTGCTCTCGAAATAATTCATTGGCAGACGGTTGATCTTCTTTGAAATATCCTTTCGGAGATTGTATGTAACATCATTGGAGATCCCCGTCATGACAAATCCCTGGATCAGGGAAAAGCATGCACTTGCCACATACAGTCCCAAAGTCCACAGAAGGATCATTCCAATCTTACTGAAATCAATACCGCCTGTACCGTTTACCTTGGCAACCAGACCATTGAACAGCTCTGTGGTAGCTTTTCCAAGGATCTTCGGGCCTGCAATATTAAACGCTGTACCTGCAACTGCAAAGATAAACATCAGGATAAAACGGAATTTATATCTGCCCATATAGCCAAAGAGCTTTTTCATGGAGCCTTTGAAGTCCTTGGCCTTCTCTGTTGGCTGCATTCCGTGTCCGCCCATCGGGCCTCTTCTTCTCTGCTGACTCATGCCAATTCCTCCTCTGATAACTGACTCATGGCAATCTGGCGATATACCTCGCAGGATTTCATCAGCTCCTTATGGCTTCCGATCCCTGCCATATGTCCATCGTCCAGTACAAGGATCTTATCTGCATTTAAGATCGTACTGATACGCTGTGCCACGATAATGGTTGTTGCTTCTTTTGTATGTTCTTTCAGCGCTTTTCGAAGTGTGCTGTCTGTTTTGAAATCCAGTGCGGAAAAGCTGTCGTCAAAGATAAAGATCTCCGGATCCTTTGCGATAGCTCTGGCAATGGAAAGCCTCTGCTTCTGTCCACCGGAAACATTGCTTCCTCCCTGTGCGATCGGAGTCTTATATCTCTCCGGCTTGGTGTCGATAAACTCCGTAGCCTGTGCAACCTCTGCTGCTTTTTTCACTGCGTCTTCCGAAATCTCTGTCTTTCCGTAACGGATATTGGAATCAATGGTTCCTGAGAAAAGTACACCCTTCTGCGGAACGTAACCGATCCTGTCACGGACATCCTTCTGTGTCATTTTCCGGACATCCACGCCATCCACTTTCACAGATCCTTCTGTTGCATCATAGAAACGCGGGATCAGATTAATCAGTGTACTCTTACCGCTTCCTGTACTTCCGATGATCGCTACTGTCTCACCTTTTTCTGCCTTGAAGGAAATGTCTGTGATAACATTCTCTCCTGCCTCCGGATATGCGAAGCTTACATGATCAAATTCTACAGTACCCTTCACATCCTGGGAAGGCTGTACCGGATTCTCCGGATCCTGGACACTGACTTCTGTCTCAAGCACCTCGTTGATACGGCGTGCAGATACATTTGCTCTCGGCAGCATGATAGACATTGCTGTGATCATCAAAAATGACATGATGATCTGCATTGCATACTGGATAAATGCCATAACATCACCAACCTGCATACTTCCGCTATCTACCGCATAAGAACCGCTGTAGATGGTCAGTACGGAAACTGCGTTCATGATCAGCATCATCACCGGCATCATAAATGTCATACAACGGTTTACAAAGAGGTTTGTCTTCGTCAGAGTGATATTTGCATCCTCAAAACGCTCCTCCTCGTGTTTCTCCCGGCTGAATGCACGGATAACCGGAATACCGGTAAGGATTTCTCTTGTTACCAGGTTCAGCTTATCTACCATGGTCTGCAGGGCTGTAAATTTCGGCATTGCGATCCTGAACAGCATTGCCATAAATGCCATGATCAGTACAATGGCCACCCCAAGGATCCATGTCATGGAGGAATCTCTCTGAAGCACGCGGATCACACCACCGATTCCAAGGATCGGCGCGTAAAGCACGATACGGAACATCATAGCCATTACCTGCTGGATCTGCTGGATATCGTTCGTGCATCGTGTGATCAGGGATGCTGTTGAAAACTTATGGTACTCTCTGCTGGAAAAACCTATGACTTTGTTATAAACCAGTCCACGGAGATCATGTCCCATAGATGCAGCAACTCTGGATGAAAGAAATACCACACATACTGCAGCCATCATGGTGACCAGTGCCATCAGCACCATGCGGATACCTGTTGCTTTCATGTAATCCATCTGTATGGCATCCACATCTTCACCCATGGCTTCATATTCTGCACGAACATAGGAAACACCTGCCTGTGTGATGATGGATTCCTGCATCTTGTCGATCTTTTCTCCGACCTGGTCCTTCATAGCAGCCAAAGCCTCTGCCGGCATCTGAGAAAGAGCCGCCAGTGGATCCGTCCCTTCCGGGATTCCCATTTTTGCAAGAGCTGCCTTTGATTCCTCACTGTCGGACGTCAGAGTAGAAACGATCACCATCGGTTTGCCGAAGATATCGTTGAGTTCTTCTCTGTCTTCTTTGGAGATTTTATCCTTTAATACCAGATCATCTCCCTCTTCCTCATAAAATCCATCCACAGTTTTCGCATCATCCTCTTCCATAAACAGCTTCAGACTGTCCATGGACGTCTTTCTGATCTTCTCAGGAACACTGTCTTCAATACCGTTCTGCTGAATTCCCACATTAATGATATTTGATGTGTAATTCGGCAGAGACAGATCACAGTATGCCTGAAGAAAAAGAAGCGCAATGATGAGTACGATGTAACCTGCAGATCGTTTCAGATATTTCATCAGTTTAATCACGTTTCTGTTCCTTCCTTTCTGTCATTTCATCCGGATGAAGCTTTTCTATGGCTTCCTCCGGCTGGATCTTTTCAATATTTACAAGGATCTGCTCCAGAAATCTCCGAAGCAGGCACTGTTCCGCCTCACTGAAGCCTTCCATCATCACGGCCTCATTTTTATGGATCCGTTCCAGTGCTTTTGCCTTGATTTCCTTTCCCTTTTCTGTCATGTAGATCCTGGTCACACGCTGATCCTTTTCATCCGGTTTCTTATAAAGAAAGCCTGCTTTCTCCAGTCTCTGTATCGATACATTTACCGTAGGCGGCTTGATATGCAGGATCTTTGCAATTTCCCGCTGACTCAGGCCATCCCTTCCGGACACAAGCCCCAGAACCGGGATCTGTCCCGGATAAATCCCAAGCTCCTGCATCTGACCAAAGCATTTCGTCATAAAATGACGGTCTACCTTCATAAACAGAGATAAAAAACTGCTCTGCCTTTCTTTCTCATCTTCCTCCTTACAAAACACGCTGTCACTCCTCTCTCATCCGATCAGACACCTGCTCTTTGTTAATGATATACGAAGCAGTGATCTTCTTTTTTAATTAGTCGGCTAACTATATATAATATACATCTGCACAAAAAATGCAATTGATTTTTGTGAATTTTACACTTTTTTAAGATTTACAGCTTCTTTAATTTCCACCTAAAATCTATTAATTAATTTGTTAAACTAATTTATTTTCTGCTGTTTTTCCTATTTTTCCACAAAAAAATACCCGCTTCGTTTTTTTATTCGAAACGGGTACTTCTTTCTGTTCCTGATTTTCTTATACAAACTGATTCACAGCCGGATCATAAGCATAATCGATCATGTCAAGCTTATCCTCCAGTTCTTTCCTGTCAAGTCCTCTGTCCTCGCAGAAAGCATTCAGGGAACTGTAAAAATCCCTCAGCTGCGTGTTCACATAGCTTAAAAGCATTACCGGGTCCTTTGGTATCATAATCTGTTTCCATCCTTTTATCTGATATTTATCCAATATCCCAGATGCTGCTGTATAGCTGTCTGATCTGAAATATCAGATTTACTATCTTACCAATTTTATTTTTTGTCAAGAGCCAGTAAAAAAATTTTTCAGGATTTTTTATTTCTTCAGTATCTGATAAAAATATTCCATTCCTTGTCCCAAAAAAAGAACTGCCTGGTTCCGATTTTCATCCTGAAATGGATTTCTATCAGAACCGACAGTTCTTTTCCTTGTCAATCTATCATAACTTTATGGAGTTATTTTTTACTTCGTGCTGACGGTAAACGCTCCATCCTTCACATCCAGCACAATGGTATCTCCGGCATGCACATCACCGGAAAGGATCTTCTTGGCCGTCAGTGTCTCCACATAATTCTGGAGATAACGCTTCAGAGGACGTGCGCCGTAAACCGGATCATAACCGTTATCCACTACCATCTGTTTGGCAGCATCTGTAAGCTCCAGAGAAAGCTCCTGGTCAGCCAGACGGTCGCTGAGCTCTTTGACCATAAGATCTACGATCTTACCTACATTATCCTTGGTCAGCGGCTTGAACATGATGATCTCATCCAGACGGTTCAGAAATTCCGGACGGAAATGACCACGAAGATCATTCATAACCTGTTCCTGTGCCTCCGGTTTGATATCTCCCTTCTCGTCGATACCGTCAAGAAGGTACGGAGAACCAATGTTGGAAGTCATGATCAGGATCGTATTCTTAAAATCAACCGTACGTCCCTGTGAATCCGTGATACGTCCATCGTCCAGTACCTGCAGAAGTACATTGAATACATCCGGGTGAGCCTTCTCGATCTCATCAAAAAGAACAACACTGTACGGTTTTCTTCGAACGGCCTCTGTCAGCTGTCCGCCTTCCTCATATCCGACATATCCTGGAGGCGCTCCAATCAGACGGGACACGGAATATTTCTCCATGTATTCACTCATATCGATACGGACCATATTCTGCTCATCGTCAAACAGTGTGGCAGCCAGAGTCTTGGCAAGCTCTGTTTTACCAACACCGGTTGGTCCGAGGAACAGGAAGGAACCAATCGGCTTTGTGGGATCCTTGATTCCGGCTTTGGAACGAAGGATCGCATCTGTTACAAGACGAACACCCTCATCCTGTCCTACTACACGTTTGTGCAGCTCATCCTCAAGGCCCAGCAGCTTGGTTCTCTCACCTTCTGTCAGCTTGGTTACCGGAATACCGGTCCATCTGGAAATGATACGAGCAATCTCATCATCTGTGACAGCCTCATGTACCAGGCTTCTGTCACTCTCCTTAACCTGCTTCTCCTCAACTTCCAGCTGCTGCTGAAGCTTCGGCAGCTCGCCGTACTGCAGCTCTGCTGCTTTCTCCAGATCGTAATTCTGTTTTGCTTTCTGGATCTGTTTATTGATATCCTCGATCTGCTCACGCAATTTCTGAAGCTTCTCTACGGAATGCTTCTCATTATCCCACTGAGCTTTCTGGGTATTAAAAGTATCTCTCAGCTCTGCAAGTTCTTTCTGCAGATCAGCCAGACGCTCTTTACTTAAGTTGTCAGTTTCTTTTTTCAGGGCAGACTCTTCAATCTCCAGCTGCATGATCTTACGTCTCTGCTCATCCAGCTCTGTAGGCATGGAATCCAGCTCCGTCTTGATCAGCGCACAGGCTTCATCAACAAGGTCGATGGCCTTATCCGGAAGAAAACGGTCTGTAATGTATCTGTGTGAAAGTGTGGCAGCTGCAACCAATGCACTGTCTGTGATCTTAACACCGTGGAATACCTCATATCTTTCCTTCAGGCCACGGAGAATGGAAATGGTATCTTCCACTGTCGGCTCATTTACCATAACCGGCTGGAAACGACGGGCAAGTGCAGCATCCTTCTCAATGTACTGTCGGTACTCATCCAGAGTTGTTGCTCCGATACAGTGCAGCTCACCTCTGGCAAGCATAGGCTTCAGCATGTTTCCTGCGTCCATGGCGCCGTCTGTCTTACCTGCACCCACGATCAGATGAAGTTCATCGATAAACAGAATGATCTGTCCTTCGCTCTTCTTCACTTCCTCAAGTACCGCTTTCAGACGTTCCTCAAACTCACCACGATACTTGGCACCTGCAACCAGCGCACCCATATCCAGGGCAAAAATCTTCTTATTCTTAAGACCTTCCGGTACATCTCCTGCCACAATACGCTGTGCCAGTCCCTCAATGGCTGCTGTTTTACCAACGCCAGGCTCACCGATGAGAACCGGGTTGTTCTTGGTCTTACGGGAAAGGATACGGATAATATTACGGATTTCCATATCACGGCCGATCACCGGATCAAGCTTCTGATTCTTCGCCTTCTCCACAAGATCCTCACCATATTTATTCAGAGTATCATAGGTTGCCTCCGGGTTGTCACTGACAACTCTCTGATTTCCTCTGACTGTAGATAATGCCTGAAGAAAACGCTCTCTGGTGATTCCAAACTCATTGAATATTTTCTTCATGCTCGGGCTTGGATTCTTCAGCATAGAAAGAAAGAGATGTTCAACCGATACATACTCATCTCCCATAGCCTTCGCTTCATCCTCTGCACTGACCAGTGCCTTGTTCAGATACTGGCCAAAGTGAAGCTGTCCACCGGAAACCTTAACTTTGGCATCCAATGCTTTCTTTACTGTGTCAATAAAATATTCCTTCTGGATTTCCATCTTCTCGATCAGCTTGAGGATCAGGCTGTCCTCCTGTGTCAGCAAGGCATACAGAAGGTGTTCCTCTTCGATCTCCTGATTGCCATATTCATAAGCAACCTTCTCAAGATCCTGGACAGCCTGTACGGATTTCTGTGTAAATTTACTGATATTCATAGGCTTTCCTCCTATTCTATGAAAAGCATTTCCAATATTCGCATACTGGAAATGCTGTGCTTTTTTCTTGTTCTAGGAGAAATATAACACTATTTGTTAGCACTGTCAAGAGGTGAGTGCTAATTTTTGTGTTATTTTTTTGCAACCGTAAAATGAAAAACTAATTTCCGTCTTTAGCTCTTTATGTTCTTTTATTGAAAGGTGTTTCTTTACGAGCTCAAGTTTCAACTCCTTACTATACTGTTTCCTAGACATAAAAATATGCTCCTCATATGATAGATTTTTGGATATTTCCATTGTCTACCATATGGGGAGCATATCAATCCAACGGTTTTCAGTGCTTTTTTCATATTACTTTATTGAATATCCCTCATTCTGCCTATATAAGTGAAACTTAGCGAAACTTAAATTAAATCTCTTTCAGACAATTCAATTTGGATATTCACCAACTGTGGATTATTTCTCAGTGCACCAGTTTCCAACTTACCGCCTGCTGCCTTGCATCCACAAATCTCTTATAAATACCTTCCTGTTTCATTAATTGCTCATGTGTTCCCTGCTGTGCAATTCTTCCTTTTTCAACAACCGCAATCTGGTCTGCATGTCTGACTGTTTTTAATCTGTGGGCAATCATAATAATCGTTTTTTCCTTTGTAAGTGCATCTACTGCATCCATCAGCTCCTTTTCATTCTCTGGATCAACATTTGCCGTTGCTTCATCCAATATGACGATTGGCGCATCCTTCATAATCGCTCTGGCTATCGAAATACGCTGTTTCTCACCGCCGGAAAGTGTGGCTCCACCTTCTCCAATCACTGTGTCGTACCCATCCGGAAGTTTGCTGATAAAATCATGACAGCACGCTTTCTTCGCCGCTTCCACCACTTCCTCATGACTTGCATCCTGACGTCCGAATTTAATATTATTCTCAATGGTGTCTGCGAACAAATACACCGACTGAAATACAAATGAAAAATTACGCATCAGACTGTTCATGCTGTAGTCTTTTACATTCACACCTCCAAGTGTCACTTCCCCGGAATCCACATCCCAGAACCTGGCAATCAGATTGCAAAGTGTTGATTTTCCTCCACCAGATGGTCCAACGATTGCTGTCGTCGTTTTCTGCGGAATAGAGAGCGATATATCATCAATGATCTTCCGTTTGTCATAAGAAAACGAAACATTAGAAAGTCTAATATCGTAATTTTCCGGCTGTATTTCTTTACCGTCGATATCCATGGTATCCAGCTCCAATATTGCATTTGCTTTATCTACACATACGCTTACCACATGTAAAAGAGATGAATAATTTCCTGCACATTCCAGACTGGCATAAAGCATAAATGCTGAAATTGTCATACCGATCGCATAGACCGCACTCATAGTTCCATTAATATAAAAATATGCACTGCAAGCCACGATCACAGCACCTGTAATTTTGGTTATCACACTTTGCAGAAAATGATAGGGCACAAACAGCATTTCCATCTTTGTATTGATCTTTTCACATGCTTCATTTGCATCATTTAATCTTTTCGCCTGTTTCCCAAGCAAGTTATATGATTTAACTTCTGATATTCCCTGCAGATACTCCATGATCTGGTTTACAAGCTCCGTATCGCATACCACTTTTTGCTCTGAATCTTTTTTACCCGCATTCTGCATCACAGAATTGACCCCAAAGAAAATAAGTACTCCTGCTGCAGCTATCAGTCCGATTCTCCAGTCAAAAATAAACAGCATAAGAATGATCATTGATGTTTCCAGAATTCCCTGCATTGTCAGCATAACCACTCTCGCAGCCACATCGCCAAGTATTTCCATTGTATTGGTTGTAATGGAAGAAATTTCCCCGATACTATTGGAATTGAAATACCCCATCGGCAGATATCGCAGATGTTCTGCAATCTTGATTCTCATAAAAGCACTTGCATTATATCCTCCCTCTGTCTGAAGCACTGTAGAGTATCTCTTGCAGATTACGTCGACTACAATTGCAAGAACCATAATCGCAACGGAGCCTCCAATATATTTTCCTGTCGGTTTCCCACTCAGCAGACCAATCAGTATGTACATAATAGCCGGAATCTTCATTGCTGAAGCAAGAGCCTCTATGAGTCCGATCACTATCGACAGTTTAAATTTATTGCCATTTTCCCTGCCTGAAAAACGAAAGAATTTTGCCAGAATCCCAAACATATCATTCTCCCTCCTTCACCGTATCTTTTACAGAAATATGGGCATTCCACATTTCCTTATAAAGCGGGCATGACACCAGAAGTTCCTCATGTGTGCCATGTGCTGTTACATTTCCATCATTTACAACAAAGATCTGGTCACTGTCCTTAACAGTAGAAAGTCTGTGTGCTATTACGATCAGGGTCTTCCCTGCTACCAGTTTTGCGATAGAATTCTGCAGAATTGCCTCATTTTCCGGATCTGTGTAGGCAGTTGCCTCATCAAGGATCACGATCGGAGCATCCTTTAACATTGCTCTTGCAATGGAGATACGCTGCCTCTCGCCACCTGACAGATGTCCTCCTGCACCTCCTACAACCGTATCAAATCCATTCTCCAACTGCATGATAAATTCATAGCATCCACTTTTCTTTGTCACCTCGATAATCTGTTCATCTGTAGCATCCTGATTTCCCTGTCTGATATTTTCACGGACTGTTTCATTAAACAGATAATTGTCCTGTGCAACATATGCAATTTTCCGATTAAAATCTGCAAATGCCAGTTCTTTGACATCAACTCCACCGATTTTGATGCTTCCGGAATCCACATCCCACAGGGACGCAATCAGCTTTGCGATGGTCGACTTGCCGCTTCCGGAAGGTCCTACGATTGCATTTACCGTTCCTGCTTTCAGCTCCATAGTTACTCCGTGCAGGATTTCTTTGTCGTGATAACCAAATCTGACATCTTCAAGAGTAACGGAGTTATCTTTTGGAACACTTTTACTTTTCTCTGGACGTTCAAGCTCCGGCTGTTCCAGAATTCCTGCCACTTCACCAACAATCACTCCGATCTTGCCAAGATCATCTGTATAGGAACCCACTGTGATCAACGGTCCAACGATTCCAAGTGATAAAATAATGCAGATGACAAAATCTGAAATCGCAAGTGTTCCATTGGCTACATAATGTGCCCCAAACGGCAATACCGTAAGAAGCGTATAAGGTGTGACCACCATCATCAGTCCATGAAAGATCGAGCACCGTTTCATCCAGGAAATAAAGGAATCTGCATAAGCCATAGCCGCCTTTGTAAATTTTGCATAAGAACTTTCTGTCTTTCCAAATGCCTTGATCACTTCGATTCCGTCAATATATTCCACTGCCGCATCATTCAGATCTTTTGTTGTCTGAACCGTTCTCTCGAAGCTTGGTTTATAATCCAGCATCATTCCAAAATAGGAAAGAAATCCCACTATAACCGGCACCAATGACCAGAGTGCCAGTCTCCAGTCTGTCAGGAAGAAATAAATCAAAATCACAATCGGTGCCAGCAGATTGGACGTGAATTCCGGGACAATATGCGCCAGTGTTGTCTCGATACTGTCGATTCTTTCCACCATAATATTTTTAAATGTACCGGAAGGTGTGTCTTTCACATAGCCAAGAGGTACCCGCGCCAGCTTGTCACAGCAGGATTTTCTTATATTTGCAAGTACTGCAAACGTTGCTTTATGTGACAATGCTGTCGAAAGTGAATGAAGCAGTTCTGCAATGATAAACGATAATGCAATCAGAACCGCTTTTGCAAGATATATTTCAAACTCCTTTTCACCATTTAAAAACAGCTTTACTATATCTGCAATAATAAAATACGGCAAAATCTTAAAAATCACATTTCCGATTGCAAGTAACACACTCCATACATAGGCAATTCTTTTTTGTCCGGCCCATGTCAGGATCCAGCTGACTGCCGACTTCTTTTTTTCTTTCACATTCGTTCACTCCTTACTTTGGTTTTATTGTTGTTTCTTTCATTAGTTTATTCTAACTCATATATAATAAAATAGGTGGCTTACTGGCATTAGCCACCTGATTTACATTAGTTATACCGGGAATTCAATATTCCACAATCGTTCCCAGCCACCTGTATTAAATTCTTTCAGTTGATGCACATTTTTCTTTGCAGTCTCCCTGTCTATATCATGCTCAATGATCTGAAATACTGATGAAAAAAATCCCGTATAGATCATATGCATAAGGCTTTCCTCTACAATCGGTATTTTCACACCGTTCTCTTTCATCTTTTCCATATATTTCAGGCTGGACTTCATTTCCCGTTCTACCATATTGTGTATGAATAGTTCAAATTTTCCACTGTCTCCACATTTCAACAATAATCTGAAATTATCATAATGATCATAAATATAATCAACCATCCGCTCCATTCCGTCACTGGATGTATACGACATATTCCTTGTCTGATCACTGGCCGAAAGCTTTTCAAACTCCTCAACGATCTGATCATAAATCTGATAAATGTGTTCCATATAGGGATCTGTCAGTGCATCAAAAAGTGCCTCTTTCGTCGGATAATATTTGTAAAATGCACCAGTAGTAAGTCCGGCATCTTTTACAATGTTTCTTAAAGATGCTCCGGTCAGACCATCTTTCAGGAAATGTTTTCTGGCTGTATTTAATATATTTTTTTGTGTATCTTCTGCTTTTGTCGACATTCTTTTCGTATCCTCTAAAGTTCTTTCCAAAATATAACAGTGCTATATAGCACTGTTATATTTTAACTCATTACAGGAATTTGTCAAGTCTGCTGTTTCGATTTTTTATTTTCCCGTGTATTCAATTTTCACTTAGCAGATGCATCTGTAGTTTGATTTTGCCGTCGTCACACCACATGATTCTCTTCAGCATCTTTCCTTTTGACCAATATAAACTTTTCATTGCTATATATAAGAACGGAACCATGATTTTGCGTGTTGCCTTTCCAATTTGTACAAACTGTCCACCATCAAAAAATACATGCTTTAACGGTATTTTTGCCTATGTCAGAAATGCCATGGCAAGATCTGCACCAATCGAAGATGCAACTACAAATTCTATTTCTTTGATTCCATGTTTAAGCCTCCTCTTTGACTTTTTCAAAATCTACTGTCTGTTCCTTCATAGAAATTTTTACCACCTTAAAACCATACTGCAAAAGTTCCTTTTTGAATGTAAGGAACGAATGATCTATAGGCACTCCGGCAATGTTTTCAATTTCAGCAAAAGTCAACTTGAAATCGTCTGTTTTATTTTTATTGATCCACTTCCATAAAGGATTATATTTGCTCATAATTATCATTCATCTACTTTCCAAAACTATTTACGATATCCTTTACCATCAGTCAGATTTACTCCACTTGCCACAACACTTTCCCTGCATAAAATATTTTCTTATCTTCTCCATTCCTTCTGCATCCATCTGATACTGATCTGCAATAGTTCCATTTTCAAAATGAATGACATCAGTGCAACACTCTATAATCAGTTCCAAATCATGTGTGATCACATAAACCGAAATTCCGGTATCCCACACTTCTCTTAGAACCTCTGCAACCTCCAGCATATGCTTATGATCAAGACCACTGGTTGGTTCATCCAAAAACAGCACAGAGCGCCCAGAGGCAATTGCAGATGCGATAGCCACCCGCTGCTTCTGACCTCCGGAAAGTGACATTGGATGACGGTCTTTGACTTTTATCAGATCCAGCATATCAAGAAATTTGTCTGCTTCTTTCTCATTTTCTTCTTTCATGCTAATCATAACTTCATCCTGTATTGTCTCTGTAAAAAGCTGATGATTCACTTCCTGCATAACCATATAACAGGCTTTCAGCCTTTCTTTTGGTCTGTAAGTTTTTCCATTCCAGATGATTGTGCCACATTGTTTTTCCAAACCACAGAAACAACGGGAAAAAGTAGATTTTCCAGCTCCATTATTGCCCGTAATTGCGACAATCCGATTTGCCGGAATCTCACATTCTCTGATATATAAAATCTGTGGACCATTCTTATATGCAAAATTAAAATCATGAAGTTCCATTGTGGTTCTTTCTGATATCAACATCTCTGGCATAAGGAGATTTTCCAGAACATAAGCCCGCAGTCCCATCTCTCCTCGCTTTTCTTCTGTCAGATTTTCAAACTCTGTGGCTGAATAATCCTGAATAATCTGTCCCTCTTTCATATAAATAAACCGATCCGCCAGCCCACGCAGATAATACAGGCGATGCTCCGATATAATAATCGTTTTTCCCTGTTCCTTCCAGTGAGCGATTATTCTTCGCAGATCCATGATTGAAGCTGCATCCAGATTAGAAGAGGGTTCGTCCAGGACAAAAATATCCGGTTTCATGATAGAAACCCCTGCACAGGCAATCTTCTGCTTCTCTCCACCTGAAAGCTGAAAAATATTGCGTCCAATCAATTTTTTCAGATGCAGCTCCTGAATTGTAGCCTGCAATCGATCTTTGATTTCTTCCTTTGGCATTCCAAGATTTTCACATCCAAAAGTAATCTCGCTTGTTGTATCTACATTAAAAAACTGTGACCGTGGATTTTGAAAAACACTTCCAACAATTTTTGCTGTATCATACAGTGGCTGCTGCGAAACATTTATCCCATTTATCCATATCTCACCAGTTAATTTTCCTTCATAATAATGTGGAATCAACCCATTGATCATTCGAGTGAGTGTTGTTTTTCCACAACCGCTCTCCCCACATAGCACAATAACCTGACCATCTTCTATCTCCAGATCAATATCCCGGATTCCCACAGAATATTCATTATTTTCTCCATATGTAAATGTTGCATGATCTATTTTTATCATAATGTACTACCTCAAAAAACAATATACTGATGCAAAAAGAACAATATAAAGCATGCAAAGCAAACAACAATGGCAATAAAATCCTGTACATGAAAGCCAATCTCGCAGACATTGGTTCTTCTGATCGGTGCACCAAGTCCCCTTGTTAGAGCTGCTGCAGACAGCTCATCACCAATTTTTATTACGGATACCATCAATGGTATCAGCCGGTATTCAATCATAAGGAATGGATTTTTACCACCAAAACGGATATTTCTCATTTTCATTGCATCCCGGATTGCCTGATATTCTTCCTTGATTGTAGGAAAGAAACGGAAAATAACTGACAACGGTATAATGATTTTTTCTGTGACATGCATCCGCTCCATTGCACTGATAAACTCACTTACAGATGTAGAAGAAATCAGATATGCGCCTGTCATAATTCCCGGTGCAAAACGCGTCATAATTGATGTTGCTGCCAATACCAGAAAAGAAATCATACCACTCCAAACATTCAATGCCAGCCGCTCCAGTACAAAGCATACCGCATAGAGAACTGCATATTTACCGGCTGTTTTGAATTTGTGCTCTGACAAAATCAATGCAAATGGTATAAGGCTTAGTATTGGTTTTACTATATTCATGATTCCATCATTGCTGGTACTGAACATCAATGTTGTAATCGTTATAAGCATAAACAATTTTGTTCTAGGATCTAAAACAATTCCATTTCTGCTGTCAACAGTAGCAGATAATATCTCATCCATTACACGATTCCTGCTTTTACAAAGTGTTTTTTGAGCAACGCTTTTCCAATCATTCCTCCAATGATTGCGCAGATAAAGATACCTGCAATCACAAGAACAATGCTCCACATAGGCATGACAGCCATTACTTTATCTGCATACTCTTTACCAAAACTGGCTGCGAAGCTGGCTCTTGAATCTTCTACCATGAAGTACATTGGAATATATGTACCAACCATCCAGAGACTGAATACTGCATATCCAATCAGGCTCCTTTTAGCACTTTTATAATTGCCAAATTTCAGAATCAAATCTCCCAGCAGCCCAAAGATAAGCCCCAAAGGTACACCCCAATATCCCATTCCGGTAAGTCCCATCAAAAGGCCACTCAGAATTGCCATCAGCGTTACCATACCAAACTTCTTTACCCTTGTCAGGAATAACATAAATGGAATTCCTGTGATCAGTGTCCACAATGCACCAAGAATCGGAAGAAATATCGGAACAAATCCAATCGGAATTGCCACACAACATCCGAGTACAAAATAAAGGACTGTGAAAAGTCCCAGATTAATCAGGTCCTTCGCCTGTAATTTGTTATTCATACAGAATACCTCCCTTGTATAATTAGCTCTATCTAACTACTCCATAAAATACCATATGTTTTGTTATATCTCTACAACCAAATATCATTTTAGCTCCAAACAGCATTGGGTTTTATTGTTGACTCTGCTCTCTTCAAATCCTATAATATTATCTGTTACAGGGCAAAAGTACTTATATCAGGGAGATCTTCTATGAAAATTAACGACGTGATCCAAAAATGCATCAAAATACCGGGTATATCCATAAAACAGGCTGAATATAGTATGGAGCTTATATTAAATACGAAGGAAGGTAAAGGTTCGATGACCTTTTTTTCACTTTTTCCCGGTCTGTCTCTGGCATATATTTTTATAAATTCTCCAACCTGGACGGCTCCCGACCTTCGATCAGACAGCTCCATTACAAAAGGTCCATTGCTTCTTAACTATTGTGTGACAGGTCGTTGTGAAATGATCCTAAACAGCAAAAATTTTGTCTACATCAAAGACAGAGAACTTTCTCTCACAGAATGCTTCGCCCAAAAAGAATATGTTTATCCAAAGCGCATCTATGAGGGGCTTGAATTCTTTATTGATATAGATACATTTACTTTAGAAAATACATGGGTACAAAATGAATTTAGCATTGATTTCAGAAAAATCTCAGAGATGTTTTGTCCTCATGGAAGCACTTATATATCGACAGCGGCCCACGAAACTGAGGAAATTCTCAAAAAACTATGGGAATTATATGATTTTCCGGCCTCTTTTGCAGTCATTCAAATGAAAATATATACGCTCGCTTTATTCTCAGTACTACAAAATTTGGAGGCTATCCCTAAGTCTCAGGCCTGCACTTTCTTTACTGAATCTCAGGTTAATATTGCTAAAAAGGTCGAAAATATCATCACCTCAGACCTAAGGCTGCATCATCCTGCGTGGGAATTGGCTGAATATTTTTCTATCAGCGAAACCAGTCTAAAAAATTATTTTCGCGGTGTTTACGGACAGAATATTTCTGTCTATCTGCGTGAAATGCGTATGAATAAAGCAGGCGAACTGCTTGCCTCAACACGACTGTCTGTAGCTGAGATTGCAGCACAGGTCGGATATCTGAATCAGAGCAAATTCGCCTCTGTGTTTAAAAAGCATTTTGGTGTATCACCTTTGGAATATCGCCGCACCAGACATTTAGACTCCTAAACTCTCCATTTTGTTGCCTCTCTTCTTTCAACAATAAAATGACGATAAATCCCATCCTGTCTCACAAGTTCTTCATGTATTCCCTGCTGTACGGTTTTCCATTCTCCAGAGCGAAAATCCGTTCAGCTTTCTGTACTGTTTTTAGGCGGTGTGCAATCATAATAACAGCTTTATCATTTGTCAGGTACCATCCACTGGTCATTAAAATGACAAATTACATACAATAAAACTTCTTCCGAAGATATATTCTGAGTAGCATGATACCCATATTAATGAGTATAAATAGCAAAATCAAATTCACTGGCAGATATTTTCTAGTTACATCTCCAAGCACTGTTATTCCTGAAAGACTTCCAATTAAAAACATCTGTGAAATTTCATCCCACATTTTTTTGTATCGTTTTATTGCTTCTATAATCATTACTATCATAATTGCCAATATAAAAATTATAGCTACGATTGCCAAAATCCTGATAACCCAGGCTTCTCCCCCCGTATAAGCTATTTTTTGATTGAACCCATTATCATAAGTCGGATATACCAACCATTCACAAAATCGAACATACCATGTGAATGGAATCCTAAAAAAATCTATGAAATCATGTTGAAAAGCACCATTCTGTAGAATTGCAAACAGGACTACCGTAATGTATCCCATTCCCCAGAAATATTCTATAGACTTCATGCTTTCCGTTCTGTCCTTTACTTCTTTTTTCGCTTTACGAATTTCCAGCTCAGCACGTTTCTTTTCGTTACGGGCTTTGGATTCTGCCTGCTCTATCTTTTTCTCTGCTTCTTTTTGTTTCTTCTGTGCTTCATCTACTGCTTCAACAGATGATTTATTAACCTGTATCTGCAATTTAGAGTTCTGGTCCCGAACGTCTTTTATTTCTTCTTCGAGCTGCTCTTGCTCGCTCCTGCTCTTCAAGCCGTTTCTGTTCCTCAAATCGTCGTTGTTCTTCTGAAGCGATTGATTCAGCTTCTGCGTTTCGGACAGTTCGGTTGTCAAACGATGAATTTCGTCGTTTAATTTCCGAATTTCGTCTTGCATTTCGTGATTCTCGAAGAATAGCTTCTGTTTTTCCATTTTCAGCTTGTGTGTCCTTTCCTGAAATTTCTGGATAAACTCGTTCATCTTCTGATTTCTCACCTGTAACTCGTCTCTCTCTTCCGTCACTAGCTCCAGTGACGCCGCCTGCTCCTTCGCAAGCTGCTTCCACTTGTCGGTAGTATCCGGCAAGTTCTTCATCTGATCTGCTGTCTCTGTTGGCTGAATCTCTGGCTTTTTTCCTATTTCTATCAAATTCATTCTCCAATCCCTCCTTGCTGATGTCCAGATGAAATGTTTTTGACAAATTGCTATCTCGCACTTTCTTCCCATCCTGGTTCTGAAATGTGATGTGCTTCCGTTTCTCTGTCCAGTTTACGTTCCATCCGAACTGCTTCATTTTTTCTATAAACTTTTCTTTGCTGATACAATTTTCCAGTGCTTTTAACACTGCCATTGCACAGTCCGCTACAAAGCTATCCTTTACCTGCTGACAGAACAGATTATATTTGTCTTTGCTCCATGCAATGACTTCCCCTTTTTCAATCTGACTTCCATCAAAATGCTTTCCTTTTTCGGCAACGGTCAGTCCTCGTTCCCGGCACATCTGATTGGTAAGCTGTTTCATACGTTCCAGATCTTTTCGGGTATTATGCAGTTTTCTTCCATCTTCATAACTCACAGAATTAGTAACCAGATGACAGTGGATATGGTCTTTATCCTTATGCACAGCCACTAAGGTCTGGAATCCACTGAACCAATTTTCTGCAAACTCTTTTCCAAATTCAAATGCCTGCTCCGGGGTGATCTGCTCATCCTTATGCCAGGAAATAATGTTGTGGGCATACATTCTCCCTGTATCTTTATTCCACATCTTCTTTTCTTCCAAAAAGGTTCTGTACACCAGATCATAATTAATTTCATTGTGACAGTACGGGCCTGTTATATAAGTAAGCAGCTCACTTGTCTTGTCCTGTCGTAAAACATATTCAATACAATTTCTCATTGCTCCATGTGTATTTGTCCGCTTATTAATCGTCTTATTAACTGCCATATCCTTTCACTCTCCTTCCGATACTTGAGAATATTTTTATTGAGGAAATACAACATACTGTCGTTTGGGATTTCTCCATCTGTATGCAGTTTTCTTGCAATCTGGTTGATATTTGTCGTAGCTCCCCGGAGCTGACAAAGGATATCCGCAAACATCTGGTTCAGTCTTTTCAGTTCTTCTATTTCCTCTGCCGTTGCTATCTTCAAGTCTGCGATTGCTTTTATCACAACTTCCTGCTGTGTTCTTCCGGATTCTTTAACCTTGCTCTGAAACAAATCGTATTCCTCTTTATTCATCCGTATGGTTACTGTATGATTTCGTTTTCTCATAGGCTTTTGTCTCCTTTCATTGCTTGATTTTCATTCTTTGTTAACAGCCACAGCGTTCTGGCGGCATATTGGTAGGAGATTTATAAGAGAGTGCAACGCTCTCTTATACAGGTGCAGGACAGCGTCCTAGTCAATCAGTAAGTGTTCCGTAGGAATGTCCGGTGGACATTTCGCAGGAATACTTACGCCATTGACGTGCCGGGGTTCCAAGGGGCGGAGCCCTCTGGCAAGTTTAGGAACAGCCCAAAGGCTGGCTCCGGTGCAGAGTGGCTTGCCACTTTGCGAAACTTGCCTGTCATCTTCCCACCACTAAACCAACACCAGACAAGCAACATTTTCCCCACTGCGTTATCAAATCTAAATCGAGATGACGGTGGTTTCGTGGTGCAGGAACAGACTGTGGAAGAAAGAGAAAAGCTCCCATTTCCACAGATTTTCGCTTTCTGAAACAGGCTGGTCATGCACCACTCCGATGCGAAGTATCGGACAATCATGTGCCGTATCCGGCACCCTATGCCTTTGCTTTGCCTTACTGTAACAAATCACATCTCTCAAATCGCTTTCTGCCATATTTCCCTGTTATTTCTGCCTTTCTTTTTCTGAATCACTTTCCACTTCTGCTGAAAAGCATAAAAATAGCAGTCATGAACATTCCATTGATTTTCACCAATAGAAATGCCATCACTGCCATTATCTTTTTCTGCTATTCTGTTTCCGTAAAGTTATTCCTTACTGCCAATCCTTTTTCCTGTTACTGCTATTTTATTTTGTCGCAAATTTCAAACAGGTCATGCAATAAATTCTCCAGTTTCATAAGTCTGCGATGCTGATACCAGATCAATCCGGGAAGTCCCACTGCAAGGAAGAACGAAGCACATAAAATCTTTATTGCCTGTCCTCTGCTGCTTATCCCTCCATATCCAAATCCACATACCAGATTCACGAATAAAACATAGAAATATCCACAAAATAAAACAAATTCAAAAATCCACACCAGCACCTTTTTCACTTTCTCTTTCACTCTGTACTTCTCCCTCCTACATTTTTAAATTCAGTGTAGCGAATTTCTCGCTATATTTCAATAGTGAATATCTCGCTAAGTTATTATTATGCTAGAGGTGAAACGCATGTATCAGAGAATACGGGATCTGCGTGAAGATCGTGACCTTACGCAGAAGAATATGGGTGAAATTCTGAATTGCAGTCAGCGTATTTACAGTAATTATGAATGTGGTGATGTCGATATCCCTACTCACATTCTGATTAAACTGGCTGAATTTCATAACACCAGCGTTGATTATCTGCTAAACCTGACAGATGATAAACGTCCTTACCCAAGAAAAAAGAATAGCTCCACTTAAGGCAGTCCGATTTATTTTATGCAAACCGGACTGCTTTTCCTTTTTACAGACAGCTAAAAACTATCTGCAAAATCCAGTGCTGCATCCATATCAGCTTCTTTCTCCCAGTCCAGATTATCTT